>JGI24806J26614_1000159_pt1 | contig 16035 bp, 19 predicted proteins | sample Kansoi200umMDA_FD_26614 | JGI IMG/M metagenome (IMG submission 26614)
CTCAACCACATACTTTCTTCTTCGTGGCGAGCCGATGGGCTACGAATACGAGTTGCTCCAGGCCTTTTCCCGGGAGCACGGCCTCAAGTTAGTGATGGAGGTTGTCAAGAACCAGAAGACTCTTTACCAAATGCTTAATCGCGGCGAGGGCGACATTGTGGCTGCTCGGATCATCCCTAAACAGGAGGATGAAGCCAAGGTTTCGTTCACCCATACGCTATACCGAACTGAGCCGGCGCTGGTGCAGCAGAAATCGCCGCCGGATCAGACGAAAATGCCTGAGGCGGTCAAGACCGACATAAAGTCTGAGCCTGCCGACACAAAACCTGACGAGATAGAAATAGATGCCAGGCTCATTACAAAGCCGTCTCAACTGGCCGGAGAGACGGTTACGTTACCAAAGAAGTCTGCCTACCACAGGAGACTGATAGAACTGGCCGATGAAATTTCAGGCGACATAAACGTGGTTGAGGTCGGGGGTAAGGTCGATGATGAAGCATTGATCAACAAAGTGGCAAAAGGAGATATCGAGTATACCGTCGTGCAGAATAATTTGGCTGAGCTGAAGGAAGCCTATTTCACTAACATCAAGATTCGCCCGCTTGTTGGGGCCTCAAACAGGATCGCGTGGGTGATCAGAAAAAACTCATCCGAACTGCTAAAAGAGTTGAACCGATGGATAGAACTCAAAAAGAACGGCTCACTATTCGACAAAATGTACAAGAAGTATTTCATCGACCGGAAGGGCTACACGGAGCGTGCTGCAAGCGAATACCTCATGCATGAGACAGGGAAGCTAAGTCAGTACGATCCCCTGCTCAGACAATATTCAGCAGAACTTAGCTGGGACTGGCGGCTACTGGCGTCGCAGACGTTTCAAGAATCTCGCTTTAAGCCCAACGCGAAGTCATGGGCGGGGGCAACGGGCCTGTTGCAACTCATGCCGGCGACTGGAAAAGAGTTCGGCGTGCAGAATCCGCTGGACCCGGAGGACAACGTGCGTGGTGCGACCAAGTTTCTTATCTGGTTGACCGATTATTGGAGTAAGAGAATCAAAGATAAAGATCAGTGCCTTAAGTTCATCCTGGCATCATACAACGCCGGGTCAGGCCATGTAGAAGACGCGCAGCGGCTTGCAGAAGAGTACGGAAGCAACCCTAAAGCCTGGGACGATGTCGCGTATTGGCTCTTGCAGTTATCAAAGGTGCAATATTCAGAAGACCCGGTTGTGAAATATGGCTTCTGTCGCGGTATCGAGCCGGTGACATATGTGAGTTTGATTCTTAAGCGGTTTGAGCACTACAGAAGGTTTGTCACAGCATAATCCGCTGTTGATTATCCTCAGTAGGCCCGGTTCCCAACCGGCCGGTCGATAGGAACTCTATTTCCACCGTTGTCCAATACTGAACGGTTCTGGATTCGAGATAGGAGTATTGTACCTACTGAACCACGAACGGAGGCTAGAACGATGACAGATAGAATCGTAGAAGTAGTTCATTCCGATGGCGGGGGCGGCAGTGGTGCGTTGACTGTCTTGGCCGTTGTGTTGGGGTTGATCGTGGTGTTGGCCGTGCTTTATTTCGCAGGCGTCTTCCGGCGCGACCCTGCAAAGCATGAAATCGATATCAACATCAATAAGCCAGGCGTCGTGCTTCAAATGCGCTAGCTTATTCGAGGCAAGAGCATCCGGAATTGAGACGAGTCTAGATTAGCCGGGTGGTGTAGCACCCAGGCTGGAAGGAGAGAGTATGAGTACCATGACAATACTGATTGTTATCGTAGTCCTGTTCCTGCTCTTTGGCGGGGGCTATGGCTACCGCCGTTGGAGGACCTGAACAGTTCGCTGCAACACCAGGCTGCTTGAGCCCAGCCGAGAAACGAGCGACGGGATGAGTCCAGGCCCGCCAAAGATGGCGGGCTGCTTGCTGTGAATCAGATCGCCGGCCAGCTGGGACCAGGCCGGCGTAATTATAGAAAAAGTGGAGAGCTTAGCAATGGGACTACCAAACAAAGCGGAGATTAGAGGTAAGATCAATAAGGCAAAAGGAACGGTAAAAGAGAATATTGGGCACGCCGTGGGCAATCGAAGTATGGAAAAACACGGTGCCGCCGACCGCCGCAAAGCGAGTCTCCAAGAAACTCTAGGCAAAGCCCGGCGCAAAGTTGGCGATGCCGTGAAGGACCTCGGTACCACTATGCGAGAATGACGGTAGCCGAATTTCAGCTCCAATTGAAAAACGCAAAACCGCGAGGGGTTGAGAACGTAAAGATGCCTTAGCCGCGAGCGCCAAGGCGAGACATGACAGCAAGGTGCAGGCGAAAGATTCTGAGAAGGCTTGGCGGTAAAGCACCGAAGAAGTGATAGTCGACTGGATACCGTCTTGAAAGAACAAGGCGGCTCTCGGGACCTGGTGGGGAGTCCGGGAGGTCTGGCGGCGCGAATAGGCGGCCGGCGCGGGCTACTCGACGTCGAACTTTTTGCACGAGGCGTCTTGGAGCTCTGTTTCGCCCGAAAGACGAGCCAGAGTGCTCTTCTTCGTCGCCCCGAGTCGCGTTCTTACGTGGCTCCGTCGCGTCCCCAGGCGCCCACGCACTATTGCAAGTCGTGAAGGATGCCTGTTTGCTCAGGGTGAGCTTGGCCATCGCCCATCCTTAGGCCCGGAGCACTGAGCTAGCGAAGATCTTCCGCCCACGCGGAAGTCGGGGTGACCCAATCTTCCACCTTCGAGTTCCTCAATAGCGGCAAGTCTTTGCCTCTCAAAAACAGCAACCGCATCGGCTTCACTATTCTGCGTTCGTCGAATCAGAAATAACATCAGAAATGTGACAATGGTCGTGCCCGCGTTTATCACTAGTTTGCCAGGTGTCCGAAAGTGGAACAGCGGCCCAGAGGGCGGAGACTCTCGTTCGAGAGGGGTGGAATTCGGAACGTGGACAGCTACAGGATCTGGTAGCCGCTGGCTGAGGTCTCGAACGCGTCGACGCTCCGCGGCGTTTGACATCGCTCCGACAGGCGGAGGATGCTTGTCGGTCGAAGGGATTGCGAGGGCCATACTTTTGTGACGAATGACGATTTCACGATCGGTGTCGAAGAGGAGTACCAGATCATCGATCCCGCGACGCGAGAACTCCTGTCGCGGGCACACCTGATTTTGGCGGCCGCGCAGGATTCGGTGGGCGACTCCGTACAATTCGAGCACTACCTCTCGCAGATCGAGATCGGTACCGCAATCGCCCGATCGATCGCCGAGGTGCGTTCGGAGCTCACGCGGCTTCGCCGTGAAGTCATCGCGGCGGCCGAGCGCAACGGGGGCAGAATCGCGGCCGCCGGCACGCATCCGTTCTCGCACTGGGGGGCGCAAGAAATGACGCCAAAGGCGCGATACGTGGAAGTGGCTGAGGACCAAGCACAGCTATCCCGCGAGCAGCTGATCTTTGGCTGTCACGTTCACATCGGAATCAGCGATCGAGACAGCGCGATCGAGGTCATGAACCGGAGCTGTCCGTGGCTCGCGGTGATGTTGGCGCTCGCGGCGAACTCGCCTTACTGGCTTGGGACCGATACGGGATACTCGAGTTTCCGGACGGAGATGTGGAGCCGTTGGCCGACAGCAGGCACGCCGCACCCGTTCTCGTCTCGGGCCGACTTCGACAATCTGGTCTTGTCACTCCAGTCGACGGGGACGATTTCGGATGGGACGAAGATCTACTGGGATATGCGCCCTTCGGCGCGTTTCGAGACGATCGAGTTCCGGGTCACCGACGTCTGTATGACGGTGGACGAAGCGGTGATGATCGCCGGGTTGGCCCGCGGCCTCGCCAGGACATGTTACGACGCCGCGATCGCCGGGGAGCCATCGCCCCAGGTGAGGCCCGAGTTGCTTCGCGCGGCCAAGTGGCAAGCGGCGCGGTACGGGCTCGACGGGAAGCTCATCGACCTCGACGCGATGTCGTCCGTTCCCGCGGTCGCCATGGTCGAAGCGCTCCTCGCTTACGTCAGGCCGGCGTTGGAGAGCTACGGAGAATGGGACGAAGTCGCGGCGCTCGCGCGAGGGACTGTCGAGCGCGGTTCCGGCGCGCGCCGGCAGCGCGAAATCTTCGCCCGAAACCAACGGCTCGAGGATGTCCTCGACTTCGTTATCGCCGAGACGGCGCGCGGGTGACGCTGCCTGGACCTTTGCTCTGCGGTGCGTGGCTTACCTTAGCTACCTCCGATCATCCAGTGCGGCGCTTCACCAGCTTGGACTGGTGCCGCAGTTCCGCTTCCTCTATCGAATGAGTCTCGGTTAGTTTGGTGTCGTGCTTGGCCATGGCAACGAGCTTCTGATAATGCTTGTGAAGTATCGCAATCTCGTTTTCTGTAAGGTCCTCGACATCGACTAGTCGATTACTGGCTCCCTCCATGGCGGAGACAATTTCGTTGAGCTTCAGATGTATCGCCAGCGCATCCTTATTCTGCGTTCGTTGAATCAGAAAAACCATCAGAAACGTGACAATGGTCGTGCCGGTGTTTATGACCAGTTGCCAGGTGTCTGAAAAATGGAACAGCGGCCCAGAGATTGCCCAAACGATGAGGACCGCCAGAGCGATGACGAACGCCCCGGAGGTTCCCGTGGCTTTCGTAGCTGTAAGTGAAAACCGCTCGAGCATTAAACCTAGCCCCGCCCTTTTCTTGCGCCCCATAGTAATCCTCCCTTCCGGTAAGAGAAAACAGTCCCTGATCCAGTACCCCTAAATGTGACGCCTAACAGCTCTTCTCGACCGTTTCTGCTGATACCGCCAAAGGAGTATCCAAGAGATGTAGGCAATTGCGCTGGGAAGGTTGGTGATGCCGTGAAGGATCTTCGGAGAACGATTCGTAGAGGACAGGTAGCTGGAGCAATCGCCTTTTTGAGTTTTGTGAATTCGCAGCTGCAGGGCAAATCCTCTCAGCTCTTGGTTCTCTGGTCTGTGGATCGCCGTTTTACCTCTAGGACGTCGGATCCTTTTGTCGAGTCGCCGTCACACCGTGGATGATCGCTATGCCGATCAGACAGAGAACTCCTACCCCGATCCACTTCTGAGGCACGTGCAGCATGTGGGCGCCGATCGCCAGCCCGACAATCAATATGACGTAGCCGGCAATGTAAATCCCGAATGACATTGTAGGCCCTCCAATTAGACGGAAAGCAGGCGGTCAAAGAATGAGCGATAACGACGTAGTGCTACTCGTAGACCTTCAGTAGAAACATCATCGCCCTTGGCCCATGCTTGTTCCAGATTTGCTCGCTCATCGGCGAAGACCTCCGCGAGGCGTTTCATCACCGCGGCTACAAGTTCGTCCGCTTGCTTTACGGATCCTCCGGGGTTATCGACGAACCCGGTCTGGATTGCTCCCCAGCTTGAACGGAATTTCTCGAGCGCGTCTTGCTCAAACAACGGTGGGGAGTCCTCTTCCGGTTGGCCGCCGGCGGATTGATAATCAACCGCGCCGCGCTGGCGATCAATCTCGGTTTGATCAGAGATTGGCTCTCTTCTCGCGGCCGCAGCACCAGCCATATCCGCGCTTGTCAGTGGCTGGGTATCATTTGTTTCCGGGTTAATCAGCTTGTCTGTTCCCATTTCAAATCCCTCTCGCCCATCTGGGCGCCTTTCTTCAAAATACGTCCGATTACTGCCGGACAGAGTTCGCTGCCTGCTTCAAGCCCCTACGGCCGTCGATTGTTGCTTTTCAGGTTCTGCTGCAGGCACTTCGAGCAAATCTTCAAAAAGCATGCGATAGTGAAGCAAAGCCGTTCTCAACTCCTCCGTGCTTGTCTCACTACCTCCATCGCGTAGCGCGATTTCGTGAGCGATACGATAGTTCTTAACGACTGCTGAGTGATCCACTGAGATGTCCGCCGCTTGCTGCTCGAAGTCGCCCATCGGGTAGCCGCGCGCGCTCATGACCTCAGTCACCAGTCTGTCGGCATTTGCCACGGCGGCTCTGGGATCATCCACAAATCCGGCCTGCGCTTGTTGCCACGCCCGCGCGAATAGATCGCGATTTTCGGGAGACAATGGGAACAGGTTGAATTTCTCCACCCGCTTTTCGCGTTCGTGGAGAGTCTTCTCGGCACGCCCCCGGTCGCCTTCGGCTGCCGCGACCCGGTCATACTCAGGTCCGAACTTGGAATGCAACCTCTCTGTCTGTTTCTTCTGCAGATACATCCAGACGGCCGCCGCGATTGCCGCTACGACAACCAATGCGGCAGCGACAATGATGATTGTTGTTTTATCCATTGTTGCTGATCCTCCTTCCAACTAGAATGCGCCAATTGCCATTCCGTCGCAGTTCAATTTTGGACAACTGCAGGAATAAATCCTCGACGTGAAGAGAGGGCGGCAAGGAGTGACGCGATTGATTCGTGCGCTACTTCGATGTTGTACTCTGGGACGATACTCCCGCGCTCCTTAAGCTAGCCAGTCAAGGAGTTCTAAGAAAAGGTCACTGGTTTCGACTCCCGCTGTTGTTTCCATTCCTGTTTTTGGCGGCTTTTCTGTCAGCCTTTGAAGGACTGGTCTCTGCGGGCGGCTGTTGCTGCTGAGCAGCTTTACGTTCTGCCTTTTGCTGTTGCTTTTGCTGAACCGGTGGCTGTTGCTGCTGAGTAGCGGCTTTACGTTCCGCCTTTTGCTGCTGCTTTTGTTGCTGTTGCTGAACCGGTGGCTGCTGCTGAGCAGCGGCTTTACGCTCCGCTTTTTGCTGCTGCTTTTGTTCCTGTTGCTGAACCGGTGGCTGCTGCTGAGCAGCGGCTTTACGCTCCGCTTTTTGCTGCTGCTTTTGTTGCTGTTGCTGAACCGGTGGCTGCTGCTGAGCAGCGGCTTTATGCTCCGCTTTTTGCTGCTGCTTTTGTTGCTGTTGCTGAACCGGTGGCTGCTGCTGAGCAGCGGCTTTACGCTCCGCTTTTTGCTGCTGCTTTTGTTGCTGTTGAACAACTGCTGGTTGTTGGGTCTGCTGCTTCGCTTGCTTGCGCTCAGCCTTTAGCTGCTGCTGTTGTTGCTGCTGAGCGGTGGTCGCTGCTTGCACAGTTGCACGGCGATCCACTTTCTCCTGGACACGCTGCTGATCCTGGAGCTGTCGCATCTCACGTTTTGCACTCTTATCACCCTGGGCGACCTGCGCAGTCAGCGCCTCAATCCGCACCTGGCGCTCCTGCGCCGTCATCGTTTGATTCTGCCCTTTCTGAGCGGCCGGAGCCGGCAAGCCGTTTGGCTGAATCGCGCTGACTGTCTGCCCGCTATTGTGCATCTGAAGCTTACGTTTTCCTTCCGCCTCTGGCACGGACTCAACCTTTAGCGCTCGAGCAGTGTCAGCCACGACTGCGGGTCTGATCGGGTCCTGGCTCGTAACGACAGAGCGGCTGAGAGCCTGGTCATCGGGCACGCGGACCCTCGGACCGTGCGACCGAATTCCTGGGGCAAGCTCCTTGAGTCTCGGGACCGCGTATGGATCAAGCACCGGCCGCGACCGCGCAAGCCAGCCGGAATCTGCTGTTAGCGCCGTACCCGGAGTTACGACTTGCGTAAACTCCGTCGTGCGAACAACCGTTACCGCGCCGGGAACGTTGTAGTTTACGATACTCGTTACGTTCACATTCTGAGTTACATAGCTTGTCGACCCAATGTACTGAGGTTGATAGTTGCGATCGTAGTACCGGGAAACGTACGGATCACCTGGCCCTAGCGGCGCCCAGCCAACCCTATCGTCCTGGCCAAACGCCACGAACGCTACAAGCGCCGGCGAGTAAAGAGGGCGCGACACTGTCTCGCCTGGCACCCAGAACCATCTTTGGTTGACGTTAACCCATCGGCCGTAGTGATACGGCGCCCAACCCCATCGCTCATTCGAAACCCACGTCAGTCCCAGTGGCTGATCGTTGTACCAGGATCCATCGCGATAAGGCGCCCAATTCGAGCTGACCCGCGGGTGCCACGAGTGGCCGTGACCCGGCACGTCTTCCCAGTCGCCATAGTCATCCAGGTCGTCCAGACCCGCCACCTCTGCATTATCGGGTATGTATTGATAGCTGGTTGACCGCCGATAGGGATCGTAGTAGTAAGGATCGTCCTGATACCTTTGGTAGTCGGCGTAACGTCCGTCGTAAGTGTTCGGGTAGCGGTAGGAATAGTAGTCATTGGTTATGTTGCCGGAGACCCGGGAATCGAGTTGCGAGAGATAAGCCTCGTTTCCGTCGCTACCGCCAAATGTCAGCAATTGTCCTCTGCCCACCTGCCCCGAGCCGGCAAGACCGACGACTTGCGCAATCCCGCTCAGAACTGAGACGAGCGTACTGCCTCGATCGTCAATTCCCACTTGATACAATCCGGGCTGCTGAAAATCCACTGCGCCATTGGGCGTTGCCACTTCGAACAACTCTCCCGGCGCAAGCGCACCTACGTCGAATATTCCCGAGCCATCACGCAGCGCCAACTGCGTTCGCCGCTGGGACAACGAAAGCACATCCATGGAAGTCCGTGGATTCAGACGGGCGTAGTTCCGACCGCTAAAAGCAATCGCGGCGTGCGATTTATCTTTCACATAAACGCTGGAGCCGACAGACACCGGAGTGTTGACGGCAGCCTTGCCCCAATCAGTCGTAGACTGGTCCTGGCTACTGTCTTTCAGATCGGGTTGGCGATCTATTCCGACTTCGCCATCCAATCGATCGACGCGCGCGGCCAACGGCATGGCATCAGTTGCCGTCGCCTCGCCCTTGGGGCCGGAGCACCCCGCACTTACGATACAAACTACGGCTATCAAAGAAACCACGAATAAGAAAGATGATGGGACCCTTCCGACTTTGGCGACGAGACTATTGAACATGACGTTCTTCCTTTCCTGCAGGCGCACGAGTACAGCAAATTGAGACACAGCGCAGCAGATCGAAACACAATGATGAAGGAGATGAACTCATCAGGTCATCCGTGTGTCGACCTAATTAGCTTAACGGCAAATTCCGAGACGCGCTGTTCAATAGTGAACGACTTTCAGACTTATTGTCTTGGCAGGAGAGTGAGCACGAGGAATGATACGGACTCAACTCGGATGTGAGGCTTTCGTCTTGAAAGCGCTGCCAGCAATCCTCGGACAAACATGTGTGAGGGCCGAAGCAAAGGACGGACCGCGGACTGGATGACGCCAGGCGTGTTCACCGGCGACTCGCAGCACATCATCTTCTTAGGGCTGACGCCTGGCACGGTGTACACGGTTCAGGTGCGCTCGCTGGGCGGAGTTCCAGGTCAATCCGATTTGGAGCAATCAATCTAGCACAAGGCGATGTGGTCAACTAGCTCTGCAAGTTCCCGCTTTTTCAGAAACGTTGAGCATCGAAAACCGGGAACCGCTTTCCCCGTTTTTGGTAGTGGGGTATTAGTGATGTGTTGCTAGGGCGCGAGATGCGTGTTTTTCTTTTGAGGTTTGTACAATATTGGACAGACCTCTGAACTGGCCTGTGTTATAGGATCGTCAGCCTTAAAAACTCGCATCGTTACAAAATGAGCTTCGAGGGGTGAATAGCTGAAAAATGAGATGATTAACGACGGGAAGAAAGGAGGACCTAGAGGCACACAACTATTCTGGAAGAGCCGAGGAAACCTAACACGTTGAATGTTCTGATAATGGCCAAAGTGAATTTCATAGCTTCAGGGTTTCTTAGTATTCGACCGGTTGCACCGGTGTGGATAAGCAATACTGGTGGAAGTGTGGGGTTGTGAGCGTACAATACCGACGTCAGCATCAATAGCCTTACGACCACTTCACTGGCGGATGTTGAAGCAGCGACTGCGTAGAACATGAATTCTTGGAACTGGAAGGACAGAAGGAACAGAGTATGAAAGTTCTCTTGGTATATCCCGAATTCCCAGACACCTATTGGAGTTTCCGGCACGCGTTATCATTCGAAGGTAAAAAATCTGCCTTTCCACCTTTGGGCCTGCTAACAGTTTCAGCCATGCTCCCCGAGTCGTGGGAGAGACGACTCGTGGACATGAATGTGCGCCCGCTGGAGCGAACGGACGTTGAATGGGCTGATGTTGTTTTCGCCAGCGCCATGATTGTGCAACAGGAATCGCTGAAAGATGTGATCAAATTCAGCAGAAGATTCGAGAAACTAATTGTCGTCGGGGGCCCATTCGTCACCACCGCATTGAAGCCCTTAGAGGACGTTGATGTCGCGGTGCTAGGCGAAGCCGAAGAGACTTTACCAGAGCTGATTCGCGATCTGGAGGCCGGACAGACTAAGCCCGTTTACAGCGCTGCCGAACGTCCATCAATGACCCTCACACCAATCCCCGACTTCAAACTCGTGAACATGAAACCCTACATCGCAATGTCTGTCCAGTATTCGCGCGGCTGCCCATTCAATTGCGAATTCTGCGACATAATCGAGATCTACGGAAGGGTGCCGCGAACCAAGAGCAACGAGCAGATGCTGCTTGAACTTGAGGCGCTGCGGCAGACTGGCTGGCGTGGTACAGTCTTCATCGTCGATGACAACTTCATCGGGAATCTGAAGAACGTCAGAAAGCTGCTGCCCGACCTCACTGCCTGGCAGGAGCGTCACGGCCGTCCGTTCACCTTCATTACCGAAGCCAGCGTTAACCTCGCCGAGCACGATTCAGTTCTGGACTTGATGCGACAAGCTGGTTTCAACCGGGTATTCCTGGGTATTGAAACGCCAGTCGAAGAGAGCTTGAAAGAAGCGCAGAAGGGACAAAATCTAAGGCGCGACCTACTGGAATCGGTTAAAAGGATTCAGAGCTACGGCATCGAAGTTATGGCCGGCTTCATCGTTGGCTTCGACAATGACCCAGAAGATATCTTCGAGCGCATGACTCACTTCATCCGCGAGAGCGCGATTCCGCTAGCTATGGTCGGGATATTGACAGCTTTGCCCAACACGCAGCTTTGGCAAAGATTGAGCGGTGAGAACCGCTTACTTGGCGAAAGCGGTGGCAACAACACGCACTCGGATCTCAACTTTTGCACCACTATGGACCCGACCAAGCTCGTGACAGGGTATAAGTCAATCCTGCGCTCGATCTACGATACTCGTGAATACTACGATCGTGCGCTCGAGTGTATGAAACGAGTCTCACAAGAGGTACCCAAGTCGCAGCGAGGCAGCAGTATTATTCACGATCTGTCCGTGCTAACGCGCATCACTCTCAGACTCGGTGTACGCGAACCCGACCGAATGGAGTATTGGCGATTCATGGTCCAGACTCTCGCGCACCATCGGGCCGCCTTTGCCCATGCAATGAGACTGGCAGCTATGGGCTATCACTTTCGTAAATTGACCGAGGCTTACTGTGAGTAGTCACTCTGGAGTGATAGGAATGATAAATCAACCAGCGAAAGCAACCGCCAATGCCCTCTCGACGCCCTTATCGGTCGCCTCCAATCAAACAGTGTGCCTCGCACGACACTTCCTAACAACGACGGTGACCTGCAGTAAAAGGCGTCGGATTGTGTGGTGGCCTCATTTTTATGGATCAGAAGATGAAGTCAAGACTCTCCTTTCTTGTTGGTTAGTCGCGAACATATCTACCGTGGTTAGCGAGGTCGCGAAGATGACCTTCATCGCCGGGAAGCCAACTAGTAACCCCTCGAAGGCGGTTTTCTTCTCCCCTTTCGTTAATTTTCCCGCTCTCCTACACTGTCTTCTTTCTTCTTTCGCTAATTAACAAAACGACGAAAACCCTGTTAGTCGGCCCAACCTTGAAAACCTTTATTCCGATTGTGTACATTATGGCCGAAGGGTAATTGACAGTCATTACCTCGTAGACGCGCCAGCGGAATGTCGAAGTATGATTCAAGATTATCCGGAGACGGACGTATTCAAAAAACAGATGCGCGAGTCGTTGCAACGCGAGATCAGGAACTCGCGCGCCATCACGATCTCGAAACACGAAAACGTCTACACCATTGGCCAGCAAGACGAGATGGTCTACTTCGTCGAGAGCGGGCAGATAAAGCTCCTTATGCTGTCTTCCGAAGGCAAAGAATGTCTGCTTGCCATCCACGCCGCAGGAGACGTCTTCGGCGAGTTGTGCCTGTCGGGGTTAGCGGGACGGCTGGAAACTGCGACCGCAATGGAAGACACGCTCTTGAAAAAGGTTCCGTGTGCAAAGTTCCTTGAACGTTTGGCCGCGGACTCGCTGCTTGAGGGCTTCGTCAAATATCTGGCGGTGCGCGTGGCAGACCAACAGGCGGTCATCGCTAATCTGGTGACGGTTGATAGCGAACAACGCCTGGGGAAGACTTTGTTGCAGCTAGCCAAACAATTGGGCAAGAAGGGCCCTCACAGCACACGCATTGAGCTGAAGATTTCACACGAAGAACTTTCGAACATAATAGGCACGACGCGGCCTCGCGTCAGCGTCTTCATGCAGAGATTTCGGAACCTCGGGCTGATTGAGTTCAGTGAAGAGCACTATCTAATCGTCATGGAAGATAAGCTTACTGTTTATCTGGCATCGATTGCGTAGCCGGGCTGCGCACCAGCCTTCCCCCCTAAACTTTATTTCTTCACGCGTTCAATTCTGAACATCATTGAATCCGCATTTGCTGTATCGTGACCGCAGTTCACCAATCGGTGTACTTCGTAGGCAGCGATGATCTTTCATTCACGGCGTGCACCGATTGGTATTTGTTAATGCCTAACTGCTTCGGCAGGTACAACCAGAATCTGACGCTCGATTAGAGATTGCGAGCCTTTGTGTAGGCATAGGCCCGGAATTGAAGAGGTCGAAATGACAGCAACGACGTCCGCATCAGTAGCAAGAAAACGGATTCTGTGTGTTGAGGACGATGTGGATAAACAGGGATATGATGAACGCCTTGCTCAAGTCATACGCGTATGAACCAGTAATCGCGGCTTCTGTGTCCGATGCGTTGGAAAGCGCGAGGGCCGGCGGGCTCGCGTTGTGCATCCTTGATCATTGGCTAACCCAGGGAAATGGTATTGAGCTATGTCAGCAGATTCGCGCCCTAGACTCAGACACGCCAATCATGTTCTATTCAGGCGCGGGCTATGAAGCCGATATTAAGAAGGGGCTGGATGCAGGCGCGCAGGCGTACCTTGTCAAGCCGGACTTTGAAAATCTAAAGCCGACCATTGATCGGCTGATCTCTGGAACCGACCTCACCACTCATCTCAGTCTTCCGTAGGTTTCTCCCAAAGCTCACGCCGAATATGCACGGCCGCCGTTGCGATCCGGTCATTGGGCAGACGAAACTCTACGACACCCCTTCCAGTTCCACCGTCCGAAACCACCCGAACTTCTAAAGCTGTTTCCTTCATTCTTTCTAATCTCCATGTGACTTAGCGAACCCAGATTTGCAGGAACCCTTCTATCGGTCAAGGCCGAGCATATGATGCTCGTTCCTGCTCTGGCGTTCGCTGCTGAAGCCGGTGATTGTGGTTGAAGATTAGGACGATATACTCAAGCAGGGTCGGAGTTACGAACAATCCGAAGTTGAACCGGGGCATTTATTCTATTCAGTTCGTCTGCCAATTCTTGATTCGCCACGAGATCATCTTCGTCAAAATCCCACAGAGGGCGCCAGTCAATGGACGTAAGTGGATTATTGGCTTCCAACCGCCACCGTTTCCTACGCGCCTGCTGTTCCATAGTTCGTAACCTGAAACCGCTCCATACTACAGATCAGGCTCTGCGGATTCTGTTCAATATTAGACAAGGCTTGAAATAATTCGCCGACTCTTGTTATGACAATCAAGTCGCGAGCTCATTCGTGAGCGGATTGCGATGTTGGGTGGGGAGAGGCGACAGGCCGGAGTGGAGTGAAAACAACGCCCAGGTCCACTCACTCTCTTATGATTTGAATCTCTGGAAGCTCGGGATGCTCGCTCATCCCAATAAAGAGAACGTCATCGCCGCATCTTTTAGCGAAGCGACTCGAGGTTGAGAATTCCCATCAAGACCGTACTCAGAATGGCGTACCTGCCACTAGAATAGCTGCCGTACTGATAGCGGCTGTCATAGCCATCCTCATAGCCGCGACGGAAGCCCTCGCGGAAATAGTAGTTGTAGTCGTCTTGGTCTACATAGTAACCGCTATAACCGTAGTTCGCGTCCTGGTAAGCAAAAGAATCCTGATAGCTGGAGTTCCAGCGATCTTGCCGGTCGGCCTGTCCCGAACGGAAGCCTTGCTCGTAGCCATAGTTGACGGCTTGACGAAGCAAGTTTGCGCCGTATTGATTCGTCTCGTAGTAGCTGCCGCCTCGCGAGTACCGATAGTTCGGAGCCGCATAGAAGTACGAATTGTGATTGTAGTTGTAGCTACGCGTTTCCTGAAGGCGAATCTGCTGCAAACGCAAGTAGTACTGTTGCTGATACCGATACTGCGCCATTCGCCTTTGTTGCTGAAACTGCGCCGCTCGCTCCTGTGACACGCGCTGCTGGTCTAAGACCTGCTGACGGTATTGCGTCTGACGCTGTTGCTGTTGCGCAACCAGCTGCTGCTGTCGCTCGTTAGACTGACGCGGATTTCCGCCCTGTTGCTTCAATTGCTGTTGACGTTGCTGAGAATCGGCCTGGCTCTGAGAAGCAGCTTGATTTTGCTGGTGACGCTGCTGCTTGTCGGCCTGCTTCTGAGCTGCCTGGCTTTGTTGCTGAGTCTGCTGTTGTTGCTGTGCAGCCTGAGCCTGCTGGTTTCGTTGCTGTTTGTTAGGCTGTTGTTGAGCAGCTTGACTCTGTTGCTGATTCCGCTGCTGTTGCTGGCTGGCTTGAGGCGGTTGCTGCTGACGCTGATCCTCCTGTTTGCGTTGCTGCTTATTGGCCTGCTTTTGATCAGATTGTTGCTGTGCGCCTTGTTGCTGCGCGGCTTTGCGGTCCTGTTTGTTTTGCTGCTTGTTCGAGTTTTCCTGCGCGGCGTTGGTCCGTGTGCTCGTGCCGACCATCAGCAATCCGCTGACTACGAGGGTCACGACCACCCGGCTTAAGACATTGACTTTCATTTGAACTCCTCTTCTAACAGTACAGTCGCCCCAGTACGAAGCGTCATCGAGGCTTGGAGCGAAGCGCCTCGATGCTAACCGCTCGGCGAGTGATTGCAGGTCACTTCAACCTGCGTTATCTGCTAAATCGTCGTCTCAAGAAAGGCTGTGGCGGCGAACGAAGAGCAGATCATAGAGGGCGAGCAGAACGAGTGCTGCGAGTATCGACACGATCCATCCGGCCGGCTGTCCGGGCTGGGAGAATCCAACCTCCTGTCCGATGTAGCTGCCAAGGAACATGCCCGCAATACCCAGCAGAATGGTAATGAAGAACCCGCCAGGATCGCGGCCAGGCATCAAGAACTTGGCAATCACGCCAATAATCAGACCTGACACAATCAACGCAATGATACTCATAAGGTTCTAGCTCCTTCTTTCACTAAAATAGCTATCAACCAATGATATGCCCTCTCGTTATGGGTATCTGTTCACTACTGGACAGTTTCGAAAGAATTCTCGTTGATTGTCACAGCAGCGAGGCAATAGGACCGAGGACACGAAGGGAGGGGGCTTTACTATTACACACCATTGCGCTCGCCGGTCACAACATCGTCTGTCCGGCGTTCCGATTGAGATCGGTGCTTAACAATGGCCGGCACCAGTTCCAGCGCCGAGCCGTCGTCTCCGCAGTAGATATCCTCTTCAGGGTATTCCTTTTTGCAGATCGGACACTTTTTACCGCGCTCTTTGATTGATTCTTTCATGTCGGACTCCCGTAAGTTAGCTCGTCAAACATGCCTGGCGCGCGACCCAACAACCGCTGTCTCGTGTCGAAGAGCCGGACTTTCCGGCTTGAAGCGAGCTGCTTATTGCTCCAGGTGCGTCTTAGATATGTCGTCGAGCTGTTTTAGGATCTCATCACTGAATGTCTCGTTACCTCCTTCGAGGATTGCTTATTCGCTGCAAGTCCAGCCGGACTCTATCAGCCCTTGTTGATTGAAACTCATGGACCCATGACTGGATCCTATCGATGATTGGAACCTCACGTTGTGGCTGG
>JGI24806J26614_1000160_pt1 | contig 15957 bp, 14 predicted proteins | sample Kansoi200umMDA_FD_26614 | JGI IMG/M metagenome (IMG submission 26614)
CTGTTGAATTAACTGCACTGCCTCATTCCATTGCCACTTTGGTCATTGAGTAAGTAGCAAGCCGTCTGCATTAAAGTTTGGTAGCGTCCCAGTTTGATTTTTTTCGGGCGCCCTTCCCATTCGAAGAGTAGGTCACAAGATCACCAAGAACCACAAAGCACACTAAGTTTCGCCGAAGGCGAAAAAAAACTTTGTGGACTTCGTGGTCCTTCGTGCGCTTTGTGACCTTTTCTTCAAGTTCGCCGAAGGCGAACTTCGTTCTAAAGGACTTTCGCCTCTTCCTTTGGGTAGACAAATCCAGTGCTCACTTCTTTCATTTTGATTGGTCTCACTTCAATCCTGGCAGTTTTGCTAAAAAGGAATTCAGGATTCTGTTTTGCAATGGCAATTGCATCTTCCAGGTCTTTTGCCAGGATGTGGTAGTAGCCAACAATTGCTTCTTTGGATTCAATGAATGGCCCGTCTTTCCATGATGAATCTTGAGAGCGGGTGATGATCTTTCCCTGGCGTTCCATTGGTTGCGCGCTTATAAGGTTTCCATTCTTAGTCAAACTCTTGATGTATACCATGCAAGCCTGAAGGAATTCTTGTTGCTTGTCGGGTGCCAGTTTTGAAAATGAATCAATTTCATTGCGGATCAACAGCATAAATTCTTTCATAATAATATTTTTTATGATTATGAGAGCTGAATTGAAATTCTGGGTTAGGCCCATTAATTATTAATGGCTCAATACTAAGAGGACATGGGAGTGAAGATTTATTTTAGAAGAATTCTCCTGGATAATCCCAAAGATCGAATTACAAAAGTAACATACTGTCATTAAAAATTTCATTTGTCAAAACTGGAAACCTTGTTGTAAATTAAATTCAGGTTTACTACAGGTTAAATGGTATCAATCGGTGAATAAGCATGGGTAACTTTGCCTAAATGTTCATCCAGGCGCGTAAGTCTTACCTTCTATGATGGCTGCACATCCACCCTCGACATTTTCAATTGTACATAATGAAAAGAAGCTTAGGATATATTCTTATTACTGTACTGTTGGCGTATATCAACGACCTGCATGCTCAAACGAGCGTCGGTACAAAGAAGGATACAGTGGTTGCAAAGGCAGGAATGACGGTTGTTGCAGCCAATACAAAATATAATAAGGTAAGTGGCTTCAAACGCCTTCTTCTCGGCCAACATTATAGGAAGGAATGGGCCCAGGAGGTTGAATTTGAGGTGATAGATTTAAACACAGCGGCCGGAGGCTTGACACCAATAAGAGAAGGAGGTGGACTGCAAACTAAATCCTTACGACTTAGAGGAGGTGATGGAAAGGAATATGTTTTCCGTTCGGTTAATAAGGATCCAACTAAAGCCCTTCCCCCGGAATTTGTAGGGACATTTGCTAAAGATATCGTCCAGGATCAAATATCCTCTGGCAATCCGTATGCACCACTTGCAGTTGCGAACCTGGCCGAGACAGCGGGAATATTCTTCATCCGTCCAAAATTAGTTTACGTTCCGCTGTCTGAAAGATTGGGCACATTCAGTCCAGACTTTGGGAATACCCTTTGCTTGTTTGAGGAAAGACCAAATGGAGTTCAGAAGAATAATCCAGCTCTCGATTTTGCAGACGAAGTGATCAATTCAGAAAGAATGCTAAGACGAGTTTTTGGTGAACAGAATTACCACGTTGATGAGCGTGCATTCCTGAGGGCTAGATTATTTGATATGTGGATCGGGGATTGGGACAGGCACGAAGATCAGTGGGTGTGGGCAAGTTTTCGGAAGAATGGACAAACAACATATAAGCCAATTCCGCGTGATAGAGACCAGGCATTTTCAAAATTGGATGGTCTCATTCCAAAGGCTGCGTCAAGGAGGTGGGCAGTGCGTAAAACAAAAAGTTTTTTCGATCCACTTCATGATGTTGTTGGATTGAACATGAATGGGGTGGCTCTTGATAGAAAATTTACAAACTCGCTCAATTACCAGGATTGGAAAGTTATTACCGCAGATTTCCAAAATAGATTTACCGATGAAAAAATTGAGCAGGCTTTCAAAGTGTGGCCCGAAAGTATTTACAAATTATCCGGTGAAAAAACTATCAAGCAACTTAAGTCGAGAAGAGATGCACTGGATAAATATGCTGATAAGTATTATCATTTTCTTAGCGAGAAGATCGATATCACCGGCACGCAGGAAAGGGAACTTTTCCAGGTCAACTACCTGGGAGACTCAACGCGCATTGATATTTATGCGTTGAGTAAGGATGGCAGTCAGCAAGAAAAATTATTTAGCAGAACATTTTATCGCAGCGAGACAAAGGAGCTTAGATTATACGGACTTGGAGCCGATGATCAATTCGTGGTGAATGGGAATTCGCGGAAAGGCATCCTGGTCCGGACTATCGGAGGAGAAGGTAAGGATCAATATACAAAGGCGGAGGGAGCTAACCTGAAACGCCTCCGCGTTTATGATGAAAAAATCGAGGCGAAAGGATTTAAGCGAGTGCGCAATTATGATACTGCCGCTGTCAATTATAAATTCAAAGGATATAAGTATGATTGGTTTTCTCCGGTGCTTCGTCCGGGTTACAACCCCGATGATGGATTTTACATTGGCGGCGGACTCATTTTCAGGAAGCAACAGTTTGGGAAAGCACCTTTCGGATGGATGCAATTGGTTGCGGGCAACTATGCATTTGCAACCGGGGCATATAATTTTTGGTATCGGGGAATCTTTAACCAGGCAGTAGGAAACTGGAATTTATTGTTGGATGCCAAGATCAACGCGCCGAATTATGTGTTCAACTATTTCGGGATGGGAAATGACACTAAGCTCATTGTTGACGACAGGAATTTCAATCGTGTTCGATCCGAACAATGGATAGTGACGGCAGGCCTCGGAAAGAATCTTGGTAAGCAATGGTATTTTGAGGCATTGCCTTTTTATCAATCTGTGGAAGTGGAACAAAGCACCGACCGGTTTGTCACGCATCCTGATTCCAAATTGGATTCTTCAGACTTTACAAAAAAACGCTTCGGTGGGGCGCAACTCAAACTTGAATATAACACTTTGGATAACCTGCTTTATCCCAGGAAAGGAGTCAGCATCAGTGGAGGATTTGACCTTACACAGAATCTTAAAGACAATGATAGAGGATTTGCGAGAGGCGTTTTAGCCGTGTCTGGTTATGCAACCATCAAGGCGCTCACGATTGCCTTACGTGTAGGAACAGCCGCGAACCTTTCGAATGAATATGAGTTCTACCAGGCAAATACAATTGGAGGGTCTACCAATTTAAGAGGATATAGGAGAGACAGGTTTTCAGGCAAAACTTCAGTGTACCAAAACACTGAGCTCCGATTACATTTTGGAACCCTCAATGCCTACATTCTGAAAGGAGAAATTGGAATGCTTGCCTTCTCAGATGTTGGTCGCGTTTGGATTCCCGAAGAAGATTCGAATACCTGGCATTGGGGATATGGCGGCGGGCTATGGTTTCTTCCTTTCAGGAAACTTGCATTCACGATTACATATGGTGCGTCTACCGAGGATCAGTTAGTGACTCTTAAGGCTGGATTCTTGTTCTAAAAATGTATCTGAGCATTGATGCCTATTGGCCGTAGTGTTTCCTTGCCAACCTATTTGTCGGTAAAATCAGATTTGTGAGAACGGATATAGGCGACTTGAATTTTTTGCAACGATTCTATCTCATCAAGTTTATAAAACTCGTCATCATATTTGTTGAGGGGGTTGGCCAACGTTCCGTCTTGATCCTATCGAGGCTAAAGCGGACAAAGTCACCCAGGTTCTTGATAAAGCCCAAACACATTTCCATCCAAATCACTAAACCTGGCAGTAGTTTCTCCAGGATCCATACCAACAGGCTGCACAATCTTTCCACCATTTGTCACAACGGATTTGATAGTTTCTTCCATATCGTCAACCATGATGTACACTAGTGCACCAATTTCCGGGGACGGTTTTCTTCCCTTCACAAATGCACCACTCACTTCACCCACGCCATCATCAAATGCAAGCGCCCCATCTCCGCGGGTTCTCATGTTCCAGCCAAAACAATTTTTGTAAAACTCAGAAGACGCTTTTGGATCTGAAGAGGGAATCTCGATATAACAGATCTTTCCATTGGCGATGGTTGGATGAGTAGTACTCATAAACGAAATTTTTAGCGAGACGAATGAATAAATAAAGATAACTGGAATTGGGTATTTGGTATTGGGTATTAGGAAACTTGCGCCTTGTGCCTTGCTTCCCCCTTCGCTAAAGCAAAGTGGGCCTTGTACCTTGTACCTTTTCTATTATTTTTGCGGCTAATCCATACATATGACAGAAGTGATTGTTGAGTTACGTAACGCTAATATTTACCAGGGGAAGAGTCTCATACTGGAAGGTGTGAACCTTGCAGTTAAGAAGGGAGAATTTGTTTACCTGGTGGGTAAAACCGGTACGGGTAAGTCTAGCCTACTTAAGACTATGTATGGCGATTTGCCATTTACAGAGGGCGAAGGCATTGTGGCTGGCTTTAATCTCAGGGATATGGATTGGAAGAAGGTTCCTTACCTGCGGAGGAACCTTGGAGTGGTGTTCCAGGATTTTCAATTGCTTACCGACAGAAATGTCAACGACAATCTCAAGTTTGTGATGCGCGCAACAGGCTGGACAGACGTGAAATTGATGGATGAAAAAATCCACGATGTATTGGATAAGGTAGGATTGAAGGCAAAGGGATTCAAAATGCCATTTGAATTGAGTGGAGGCGAGCAACAGCGCGTGGATGTAGCCAGGGCATTGCTCAACTCACCCAAACTCATCCTTGCAGATGAGCCTACCGGGAACCTTGACCCCGAAACATCAGATGAGATCATGCAATTACTTTTTAATATCTGCCGCGATTCACATACAGCGGTCATCATGGCCACTCACGATTACATGGTGATCAATAAATTCCCAACAAGAACATTAAAGACTGAAAGGGGTAGGGTTATTGATAACGCTAGCATATCCATTGAACGAGGGACCGGGTATTTGTAGCATTATCGTATATAATGTGCAGAATTTCTTTTCTTCTTTCAATCTCCATTTCAGTGAAAGGCTCGGCGTATAATTTTTCAATCAGCACCTTAAATTCTTTTTCGTCGTCAGCTAAATGACATAGTGAAACAATTTGTGTTGCACATGCCATTGCTGCATTCACGACACAATGCCTTCCATTAAAAAGTGCATTGAGGAATTTCAACTTAATGCCAGTGGTGTTGAAGGATGGAAGTACATTGATTTGCGCGGACGCTATCAGCTCCTGCATTTCATTTTCAGTGGGATTCTCCACTATTCTTACATTAGAAAATCTTCCCAATGTCTCTTTTAGCCGCGGGCCAGGACTTTTACCTGCAACTACCAATTCAAACGGGAGTCCGTTAAAAACTTTCTCTGCGAGCCAGGTTGCAGCTTTCTCGTTTTCTGGTACTGAAAGGTTACCATGATATAAACAATAACTTCCTAATCCGGTTATGGATTTGACCTCGGTGTAAGGAATCACCATTGGAATATACACCACATTAGTTGCTCCCAATCGTCGTTGATAGATCAATTTGTCCTCCGATGTGAGACTCACAATCTTAACGGATCGGGCCAGTTTTGTTTCGTACTTTCTGAGAAGATTACTTTCAAAATGATAGTAAGTCCTTTTTAGGAAGTCGCGTGACGTTTTGTACAATTGACGATAATATGCAAATTCTACATTGTGTATTCTAACTGCAGATTTTCTGTCACGAAATGCCGGATCCAGCGCAAGTGAACTGCAATGAACCCCTTCAAACAAAATAGGATATTCATCCTTTAGAAGGTTTTGTCGTAGTTCGTTGTTAACCCGTGAAGAAACGATATATGGTAACCTAAAAGAGAAGCCTCTCAACCCATTAGTCCTCTTATAATATTTTACTTCATCGCAATATTGGTCCAGAAAAGATTGCTGACCCCTGCCATATTCGAAGCAATGAAGTTGAACAGAGACGCCAGCCGCTTTTAAACTTTTCAGTAAAGAAAATACAGGGATTACTCCACCATAATCGGGTGGATAAGGAACATCGAAAGAAACAATATGTAAATGCCCTTCCAAGTTTATGATAAGAGTCTACTGTAAAACGCAATCAGCTTTTTTTCTTCCTCCTGCCAGTTGTATTGTTGCTTTGCTGCGGTGCAATTTAATTTGAGTCTTTCGTATAGTTTCTCATCTGACAAAAGTCTGTTGATACTTCCACTGATCTCTTTTGGGTTCACACCGGCAACCAGGACAGCTATTTCAAACTGTTCATTCACTTTTTTGTATTCCGGAAAATTCATGCTGACCTGGGGAAGGTCGGCATGGATGTAATCAAAAAACTTATTGGCCAGGGAGTAGAGTTGATTTTTTCCTAATGGTTCCACAAGGTTGATTCCCACCCAGGCTTCACGACAAACTCTTCGCAATAGTTGGGGTTTTATTTTGTCCTTGATAATAATCTTATGTTGCAATCCATATTCATTGATCAGCTCACGGCATTGCTCCATAAAATTACCATCACCGTAAATATATAAATCAGCATTCACTTCTTTCATTGCTGGTACCAGTCCTTCGAAGCCTCTTCCTTCGTTTACGGCCCCGGTATAGATTAGAATTCTTTGTCGCGGATAATGATTGGGAGACTCTTCAAGCACAGGGACATTCCTGATAGTGAGATAGTTCACGCCATATTGGTGCTCGAATTCATCCCGTATGGAATCGCTCACAGTATAGCCATTTGGAAAGCGAGGAATCGCAAATCGTTCCACTTTTTTCCAGAGTTTGTGAATTAAAGGGCGGGAAATAACTTCCTTCATTTCAGTAAAAAGCTCATGTGCATCATATACTCTTTTGGTATTTTTTAATCTTGATATGAAGTAGGAAGGAAGTATTGTATCAAGGTCAATGGCCGTTAACAGGTCCATTTTGGTAAAGAGCAGGTAAAAGAACAGTTTGAAATTGTATTCTACATAAAAGGACTTCCCTTTTGTAAACACAACCGGTATCCTTTTCTGCTCGTAGGGCTTCGGGGAAAGGGGAGGAGAGGCTTTCGTTTTTCTGCCGATAAGTCGAACAGAATATCCCGCCTTTGAAAGGCTGGTACAGATTCTTTCCATTCGCTGATCGTGCGCCAGATCATTAGTGACTATGAATATCAAACGGTTCATTCTCAGAGCAATGAGGTATGAAGAGCCTGCACCGGTAGCGAAAAAAAATTGCGATTGGGCGGGCGTTTAACAAAAATAAAAACCTACCTTTGCCGCCACATTATAAGAATAGTTTTTGGATGCACTAAAAAAAATTGAGATGCCTTATTTAACAAAAGAGAAAAAGTCAGAATTTTTCACCACCTACGGCGGCCAAGCTGCCAACACTGGCTCCATTGAGGGTCAAGTTGCTCTGCTTACTGAGCGAATCAACCGTATTTCTGAACATCTTCAGGCTAACAAGAAAGACTTCTCCACCCACCGTGGTCTGATGCAATTGGTAGGTAAACGCAAAAGATTACTCACTTACCTGAGCAAGAACAACCTTGAAGGTTATCGCCAATTGATCGACAAACTAGGCCTTCGCAAATAACATCAATCTTATTAAGAGATTCCCAACTCAGTATCGGTTGGGAATTGTTGTTTTGATGGCCCCTTTTCTCCATTGCTATAAAAAAATATGTACCCGTTAACAGGTGAACGTATTTGTACAGAATTCAAAAAGTTAGTTTATGATATCACAGCCAATTAATATCACTTTCGACCTTGGCGGAGGTCGCAATATTATGTTAGAAACCGGCCGCCTTGCCCGCCAGGCCGATGGTTCAGTAACCGTCAAGCAAGGCAATTGTATTTTATTAGCTACTGTAGTAGCTGCAAAAGAACCTCGCGAAGGATTGGATTATTTTCCATTGTCTGTTGACTACATGGAAAAATTCGCTTCTGCAGGTCGCATTCCTGGTTCATTCTTCAAGCGCGAAGGAAGGCTGAGTGAATACGAGATCCTGATCAGCCGATTGATTGATCGTGCACTTCGTCCTTTATTCCCGGAAGATTATTACTGCGATGTACAGGTAATGGTTCAGCTCATCTCGAGTGATCCTGAAGTTGTACCAGATTCATTGGCATGTCTTGCAGCATCAGCAGCACTTGCAGTTTCTGACATCCCCATTAAGGAAGTCATTTCAGAAGTGCGCGTGGCCAGGATCGAAAATGAGTTTGTTGTTAATCCAACCAGGTCTCAACTAGCAAAAGCAAACATGGATTTCATGGTTGCTGCTTCTGAAAAGAACCTCGTGATGGTTGAAGGTGAATCGGAAGAGTGTAGTGAGGAAGACCTCGTGCATGCACTTCAACTAGCCCATGATGCGATTAGGATAATGATCAAAGCGCAACATGACCTTCGCAACGCAAAAGGCGTAACCGGCAAGAGAGAATACACGAAACCTCTTCAAAAAGAAGAACTACAACAAAAAGTTATCGCCTACGCAAAAGATAAGGTTTACCAGATCAGTAAGTCTGCTTCTTCAAAAGCGGTACGCAGCGAAGAACTGGACAAGATCAAAACAGAATTAGTGGAGAGTCTTGGTGAAGAACCACTCGACGAAGACGTAAAACTGGTAAAGAAATATTTCGAGGATCTTAAGTGGGAAGTAGTTCGTAACATGATCCTTGATGATCGCACCCGATTGGATGGAAGATCGCTCGACCAGGTGAGGCCACTGGATATGGAAGTGGATGTTCTTCCTACGCCACATGGTGCTGCTTTATTCACCCGCGGTGAAACGCAGTCACTGACTACAGTTACATTAGGTACCCCACTCGATGAGTTATTGGTGGAAAGTGCCGCAACATCTGAATATTCAAGATTCATCCTGCATTATAATTTTCCTCCTTTCTCAACTGGTGAGGTTAAACCCCTGCGTGCACCGGGAAGGAGAGAGGTAGGTCATGGTAATCTTGCTCAACGTTCATTGAAACAAATGATGCCTGGCAATGATTATCCATATACCGTAAGAGTAGTAAGTGATATCCTTGAGTCAAATGGTTCTTCATCTATGGCCACTGTTTGTGCTGGTTCACTTGCGTTGATGGATGCCGGCGTTCCACTTCCAAAGCACGTTGGTGGTGTGGCTATGGGATTAATCACTCGCGTCAGTGATGGAAAATATGCAATACTTACGGATATCCTTGGTGATGAAGATCATTTAGGTGATATGGATTTTAAAGTAACCGGAACACGTGAAGGAATTTGCGGGATCCAAATGGATATCAAGATCGATGGATTGAGCATGGATACGATGCGTGAAGCATTGGCCCAGGCCAAGAAAGGAAGATTGCATATCCTGGAAGCGATGTATGCCTGCCTTGATGCTGCCCGTCCTGAAGTGAAACCACACGCACCAAGAATGGAGAAACTATTTATTGATAAAGAATTCATCGGTGCGGTAATTGGACCACAGGGTAAGATCATCCAGGAAATTCAACGAGAAACTGGAACTACTATCAATATTGAAGAAGTAGGAAACTACGGTGAAGTCAGCATCTTCTCTCCTGCGAAAGAAGGATTGGAGAAGGCTGTTGCCTGGGTTAAAGGAATTGTGGCAGTGCCTGAGGTAGGAGAGGTCTATGAATCAAAAGTGAAATCGGTTATGCCTTACGGCGCTTTTGTTGAATTCCTTCCTGGTAAGCAGGGATTGCTGCACATCAGTGAAATTTCATGGAAGCGTCTTGAGACAATGGAAGGCGTACTGAATGAAGGGGATACTGTGAAGGTCAAATTGATCGGAATTGATCATAAAACCGGGAAGTTCAAGCTGAGCAGGAAAGCACTGATGGCAAAGCCTGAGATGAAGAGGACGCCGGATGAAAGTCGTGAATCGTGAGTCGAGAATCGTGAATCGTGAATCGTGCTTGCCCGCCGAAGCTTTAGCGAAGGAGGGAATCGTGAATCGTTAGATAACTCAACAAATCAACTCTTCAACAAGTCAACAATACCAAACCCGCCCGAGGCGGGTTTTTTATGAATGAATATTTGCAGGTAACCATTCCTGTTAGGGATGATGAATTGAAAGAGATTCTCATTGCAGAGTTGATTTCAATTGGCTTCGGATCTTTCGAAGAAGAAGGTGAGGTGCTAAAGGCCTTTGCATTAGAGAATGAATTTGATAAAAAAGAATTGGAATCCCTTCTTCACCGTCATGAGCTCCATTGCATGATTGAATCCATCCTTGAAAAAAACTGGAATGAAGAATGGGAAAAAAATTTCGAACCAGTTGTCATTGGAGATTTTTGTTCGGTCAGGGCCAGCTTTCACGCGCATGATGAGACAACCAAATATGAAGTTGTCATCACACCCAAGATGAGTTTTGGCACAGGGCATCATGCAACAACTTATATGATGCTTGAATTAATGCAAGGACTCGATTTCATAAATGCGTCTGTTTTTGATTTCGGCACAGGAACAGGAATCCTTGCTATCATGGCAGAAAAATTGGGAGCAAAAGAAGTATTAGCCATCGATGTAGATAAATGGAGTATCAAAAACGCGGAAGAGAACCTGGAAATGAATAATTGCAGTAAGATACAGCTCCGGCTGGCAGACAACATTCCAGCAGATAAAGCGTTTAAAATTATACTGGCAAATATTAACAGGAATGTGATCCTTGAACATTTACCAGTTATGTGTAAAAGATTAGCGGCCAAAGGGGTAATACTCTTAAGCGGATTGATGGAGGCTGATTTCCAGCAAGTAAATAAAGTGGCCTCTTCACTTGGGCTTCACTTGCAAAGGAAAGGTGAAAAATCTGGCTGGATTGCGTTAAGTTATGTTTTTGAATCCTAGGCAGGTAACCCGCAAGAGCATTTTGCCTATTTTTGCCAACCAACTTTAACCAAGGTCGTACATGAAAGAGGTTTTACTCATCGTATCTGCATACTTGATCGGCTCTTTTCCCACCGCGGTTTGGCTTAGCAGATTTTTCTTTGGAATTGATATTCGTGAATATGGCAGCGGCAATGCCGGTGCTACCAATACTTTTCGTGTACTCGGACCCAGGTGGGGAACCGTGGTCATGTTCTTCGATGTGTTGAAGGGCGTTCTTGCAGTAAAGTTGTATTTATTACTTCCCTATTACATCCACAATAGTTACGAGCAAACCAATTTTCAGATCGGCCTTGGGCTCGCTGCCGTAGTGGGGCATATCTTCCCCATTTGGGCTGATTTCAGAGGAGGTAAAGGAGTTGCGACCCTTTTTGGAATGGTACTGGGAATTCAACCCGTGGTTGCCATTTGCTGCGTGGGGGTATTCCTGTTAGTATTGTTCCTCACCAGGTATGTTTCTCTGAGTTCTATCCTGGCAAGTATCGCATTTCCCGTTTTTGTATTAGCGATATTCAATGCGGAGGAACATCTTTACCGGATATTCGCTGTGGCAGTTGCGCTTATGGTCATCCTTACCCACCAGAAGAATATCGGCCGTTTACTAAGGGGAAGTGAAAGTAAAGTGCCAATTCTAAAGCACCGTGATCGTAAAAAACAGCGACGCTCCTCTTCACGTCTGCAATAATTTTCCCAATTCAAGAGTTAACAAATTGTTGAAGTCGGTTGAGATTACTCAAGTAGGGACCCTCGCCCATTCATTGGTACAATCATTGAACTTTCATTAGGAAAACAATCTGAGATGAAACGAATAATGACATTTCTAACAGCTAGTATCCTACTGGTGGCCTGTAGCCGCAATGCGATTACCGGAAGGAAACAACTGACGCTGTACCCCGAATCAGAGATTGCTGCAGCTGCGAACCAGCAATACAGGCAATTCCTTTCACAAAGCAAAGTGGTAAGTCCCAGCTCTAATCGCGACGCGGAAATGGTAAGAAGGGTAGGACAACGAATAGCGTCAGCTATCACCCAATATTATAAACAACAGAATCTCGCTAACGAGATTAGTGGGTATGAGTGGGAATATAATCTTGTTGATTCAAAAGAAGTGAATGCCTGGTGTATGCCCGGAGGAAAGATTGTAGTATATACTGGTCTTTTGCCAGTTACTCAAAACGAAGCAGCGCTTGCTGTAGTGATAGGCCACGAGGTTACACACGCAGTAGCAAAGCATGGTAATGAGAGAATGAGCCAGGCCATGGTGCAACAACTGGGTGGAGTAGCACTTGCTACAGCCTTATCGAATCAACCTACAGAAACACAAAATTTGCTAATGGCCGCCTATGGCGCCGGGTCAGAAGTAGGGATACTATTGCCTTTTTCTCGTAACCAGGAATATGAGGCCGACAAATTCGGATTGTATTATACTGCCATGGCAGGATATAATCCACAGGAGGCAATTGCATTATGGAAAAGAATGGAAGCTGTTTCCCAAAATAGTGCGCGCCCGCCTGAATTTATGAGTACTCACCCAAGTGAAGGGAACCGCATCAAAAGACTCGAGAGTTATATGCCTGAGGCTTTAAAATATTATAAGCCAGTGCACTAAAAAGATTGAATAAAATCAAAAAATCCCGCCAAATTCGACTATAGGCGGGATTTTTTTTTAAAAAGTGTTCGGTCGACACGATATTTACCTACTTTTGCATTCCTCTGATTACCCCCGGTAATTTTTTAATTAAACCACAGCATGATGCAAAATTTGTTGGAAAAACTTCAACTGAAGGAGGAAAAAAATTTACTCATTCAGGGAATGCCCTCCTCCATCGAAAAACAATTTGCTAAGCTCTCCTTCTCCAAAAATGTCACTCCGCTTTTAAGAATCAAGCGTATTGACTTTGCCCTGGTTTTCGCGGTTAACGAATGCCAGTTGAATGGGATAGTAAGAGAAGTGTTGCCAGCCTTACACAGTGATTCGAAATTTTGGGTAGCCTACCCAAAAATCAGCTCCAAAATTGCTACCGACTTGAACCGCGAATGCAGCTGGGAATGCCTGACTGGTTCCGGTTACGAAGGTATCAATGAGGTGCCATTGGATCACGTGTGGACTGCTATGCGCTTCACGAGGATATCCCCGCTGAAGTCAGGAGTTAAGGTTAATACAACCAGGAGAAGAGCAGCGGCACTCGCAGATTAATTTCACTTTGTTCATCTTTTTTTGAGAGGCTGTCCACAAGGACGGCCTTTTCTTATAAAAGCGAATGTACGCGAATTTGAGGCGTTCGATTCAATCTGCCAAGATCACTGGCTTTTCCATACGTTTGCTATCAGTCATCATTTCTCATGTCGTTCATTAACGTTGAAATCAAAGCAAAGACCAGTAGGACAAATGAGATCCGAAAATTTCTGCAGGAACATCATGCGGAATTCAAGGGTGTTGATGAACAGACGGATACTTACTTCAACGTTTCAAACGGCAGATTAAAACTGCGACAGGGCAGGATTGAAAACAATCTTATATTCTATAACAGACCGAATCAATCAGGTCCGAAAGAATCCAATTTTGATTTAGTAAAGATTGACGATGGGGATGCGCTAGGCGAGATGCTTTCAAAAGCAATTGGTATTAAAGTGATCGTTAGAAAAAGAAGAGAGATTTATTATATCGAAAACGTGAAATTCCACCTGGATACTCTCGAAGGTCTGGGGAATTTTGTGGAAATTGAAGCAGGCAATAAAACCCTTCCATTATCTAGAGAAAAACTTCATGAACAATGTGCTTACTATATGAAAGAATTTGAAATCAAAGATGAAGACCTGATTGATATTTCTTATAGTGACATGCTGTTAGAAAAAGTTCCAAGATCCAAGATCCAAGAACCAAATAATCCGGAAGCAAAAAGAGTCAAATAAAAATAAAAAAAAACTCAAATTCAAATTACTCGGTGGGCTCTAAATTGGTTCTTTTGCTTCCTATTTGAAATTTCCTTGGTTCTTGTATCTTGGTTCTTGGGTCTTATTTTATGATCACTGTACCCGCAACTCTCGTCAATTCCCTTTCCATTTGCTTCAAATGCTGGTGAACCTGGATTAGTATCAACTGTTGTTCTGGTGTGTGCGGTTTTTCAAGGTCTCTTTGATTGAGATCAATCATGCGCTTTACTTTTCTCAATTTGAGATAGATAAGAACAGAATTCAGTTCTTCTTTATACAAATCTTCGCGGGTAGGAATCTTTCCATCGAAATGGTCTTTCCAATTCGGACTTAATTCATACGGGAATTGCAGGATCGAAACTACCATTGCGCTGATCTCGGTGTTCTCGTGATATAAGAAATTTTTGGAACTGGGAGCAAGGCCCGCTTCATACCATGCCTTATACATTTCCACCAATCTTTCCAATTTGGTATCCTCAATTAATTCTTGCTCTCCATATTCGCGTAGTATGTAATCTGCAATTGATTCTCCTTCCTTCCATTCCAATTGCCCGAATTCCAACAATACCCTGACGAGTGCCCGCTCCTGCATTTCATCTTTCTGCAGCAAGTTGATTGAGTCAACATCTGAGAGACGATTGCCTAACTCATTTTCAAATGTGCTCTGCTCAAAAGAAGGCTGGCGTTGCTCTAATTTGCTGACCTTATCACGAATGAATTTATTAACGAGTGCAGTGAGTCCTGATTCCTCAATCTTCATTAAGGCCGCGCACTGTCGAATATAATCCTGTTGTTTAGTGAAATCTTCGGCCTTATTAATTTTTGCAATTGTTTCTGCAATCTGGTTGACGACTTCCGCCTTTCGATTGGTATCATTGCCGGCATCTTTCAATGCAACTTCCAATCTGAAAAGAATAAAGTCTTTTTTATTGGCAGAAATAAATTCACGGAATGCGGTAGGTCCAACCTTGTTGACATAACTGTCAGGATCTTCATTATCCGGGATCAATACCAACTTCACGTTCAGGCTTTCTTCCACAGCCATATCCAATCCGCGTAAAGCCGCTTTCACGCCAGCAGGATCACCATCGTAAATGATGGTGAGGTTGTTCGTGTATTTTTTTATCAGCCTTAGTTGGTCGGTAGTAAGTGAAGTTCCGCCTGAGGCAACAACATTTTCTATTCCTGCCTGGTGAAGAGAAATTACATCGGTATATCCCTCTACAAGGAGACATTCATCATTTTTATCTATGGCTTGTCGCGCAAAATAAGCACCATAAAGAATTTTACTCTTAACATAGATCTCATTCTCCGGTGTATTGATATACTTTGGAGCCCTGTCATTTTTGCCAATGATACGTGCGCCAAATCCAATGATCTTACCCGTTTGATTGTGCACCGGGAAGATGATTCTGCCGCGATAGTTATCAAGGAGCTTGTCCTCCCTTGCAATCACTAATCCGGATTTCACTAACAATTCCGAATTGAACTGCGCAGATTTTGCGCTTGATGCAAATGCCTCCCATTGATTGAGGCAATAACCCAATTGAAATTTCTCAATGACCTCTTTTCTGAATCCTCGCTCCTGTAAATAAGTAAGCGCTACATCAGTCCCTTCCTCTGAATGAAATAATTGTTCTGTAAAATATTTTTGGGCGAAGTTATTCAGGATATGCAGGCTTTCGGCTGCCTGTTGTTGTAGCTTTTGTTCAGGACTAGATTCTGTTTCTTCAATCTCGACATTATATTTATTCGCCAACCATCTTAGCGCTTCAACATAACTGTACTTTTCATGCTCCATTAGGAAGCTGATGGTATTGCCACTCTTTCCACAGCCAAAGCACTTATAGATTTCCTTTGATGGAGACACAGTAAATGACGGTGTCTTCTCATTATGAAAAGGACAAAGACCCAGGTAATTGGCTCCTCTTTTTTTGAGTCTTACAAATCCGCCGATGATTTCAATTATATCGATGCGGCTTTGAATTTGTTGTATCGTATTCTGCGAGATCATAATGACGGGCCCAAATTAATGAAACTCGATTCAGATAAAGGGTATAAGCAGAAAAATCCATCAACAACTTATCAATCAGTAATT
>JGI24806J26614_1000161_pt1 | contig 15922 bp, 19 predicted proteins | sample Kansoi200umMDA_FD_26614 | JGI IMG/M metagenome (IMG submission 26614)
AAAGGCCAGGATTTGGTGGTTGTATACGAACCGCTGACCAATCGCCGCCAACACTACATGATGGACGATTATGGCGACTGCTTTGCTGGCGCCAAAAAACTGTACTGGACACCCAGCTACCTGGCCCGCGAAGACCCAAACCAGCGGATTATCCCGCCGGAGGAGCTGATTTCGCACCTGGCTGACCCATCTTTTGCCGAACCAGCAGACCTAAACGAGCACCTGAAAAAGACGATTCAAAAACACCTAGATGAAGGTGCCATGGTTGTAGCCATGGCCGGCGGTGGAGGCAAATCACTCGACGAATGGATCCGCAAAAATTTTGTAAGCAAGAAATCCCACGCACACAACCATAAGCACTAGTGCTATAGTGGAAGTATGAAAATCGGTGTGGGCACCCCTCAGGCTTTGGTGCGACCCCTGCAGTATTTGACATCGGCGACTGCGGTTGTTGTTGCCGTTGGACTGATTGGTTCGGCTCTGGCTGCCGCAAATGCCATACAGGTCAGCCGTGACCTTATAGAAACCCGCGCCGTCACTGCAGCGGGAGCTTTTTCTGGCGAAGAAATTCAGGCGCTGCATGCCGACAGCCGCGATCTAAACAACAAAACCTACCAAAGCATTAAACGCCGTCTGACCAGCATTCGCGAAGGCAACGCAGGTACCAAATTTGCCTATTTGATGGGTATGAAGGGTAAAGACGTCGTCTTTTTGGCAGATTCTGAACCGCCTGCCAGCAAAGACTACTCCCCGCCCGGGTCGGTCTATCCTGAAGCTACAGGGTTGCTGCGATCTGTTTTTTATAACCGCGAAGCCGTGATTGAAGGGCCCGCGACAGACAGCTACGGCACGTGGGTGTCTGGCCTGTCACCAGTAGTAGACGAGCACGGCAAAATTGTGGCCGTTTTGGGCATCGACATTCCTTCCGAAGATTACTACAAGCAGATTTTTGTGTACGCCATCATCCCCTTGCTCTTGGCCGCCATTCCCGTTTCGGTACTGATCTACAACCGCCGCCTGGCCAAAAAAGAACACGAGATCGCTCAACTAAAAACCCAGTTTGTGTCCATTGCCTCGCACGAACTGCGTTCCCCGCTTACTGGTACGCTGTGGGGAGTACAGAGCTTGCTCAAGTCTAAACCCCGCAAAGAACAAGAAAAAGTACTGACTTCGGTGTACAACAACGTGGCAGCATCGCTAGCTACGGTAAACGAGATCTTGGACTTTTCTATCTTTGAACGGGGCAAAGAAGACAAACTACAGCGCGAGATTGTTGATCTGCGCGATGTGCTGCAAGACATCACCAAATTGCACGAGCTTGCCGCACAGGAAGGTGGCATTACCCTCGTGCACGCCGGTGCCTGGCCCAAAGAAGCCCTGGTAGTGGGCGACCACGGTGCACTTAAGCGCGCAATGAGTAACATTATTTCAAACGCTATCAAATACAGCCCCCGTGGCAGCGAGGTAGAGATTGGCCTGCACGACGAAGATGGTCGTTATGTGGTTGGCATCCGCGACCACGGCATAGGCATCCCCAAAGAAGAACAAAAGAAAGTCCTGGCTGGGTACTACCGCGCACCCAATGCTACTAAGGTAAAGGCTTACGGCACGGGCATGGGCCTGTGGGTGACCAAGCTAATCGTGGAACAGCACAAAGGCAAGCTGTGGTTTGGCAGCAAAGAAAACCGCGGCACCACGTTCTTCATCAGCCTTCCCGCCAAGAAATAAGCTTGCTAGCAGGCTATTTTGGTGGGCTTATTCGCCGAGTGCTACGAGGATCTGAGCAGTTATTGCATCAGCATCGAGTGCGGCTTTTGAAAGATATACCGTTACGCCAGCTTCCATGGCTTTGTTAAGCGATTCGGTCTGATCGTCGTTGCTTAAAATAATCGCCGGAATTTCTTTGCCTTTACTGTCTTCACGTAGCTTTGCCAACATGGTTAGCCCATCTACATCTGGCATAATCACATCTGTGACTACAAGGTTCACTTTGCCTGTTAGTGCTTTTTCTAGTCCTTCTTTTCCGTCAGCGGCTTGCAGAACCGTCAGGCCTTTTCCCTCGAGAGTACGCGCTAGGCTTTCGCGTATCAGCTTGTCGTCTTCGACAATAAGTACAGTTTTGCTCATCCCGTAGTAGACCTCCAAGAACTTCGTTTGGTTATTCTTTGAATGTAACTCGTAGCTATCTTAATATTTTATAATCAACTCGTCCCCTTAGTTTGCGCAGCAACTTGGAGGCTCACTACGGGACTCATACCCTCATGATACAGATTGAGCTTTAATCCTGCCAGCCGAACTCGGCGTAGATATGACCAGCGGCAATATTTTCTATCCCAAAAACCATGTAGTCCACGGTGTTGTCAGGCAATGCATCCAGTTCAACCCATTCGGGATCGGCATGTTTATGGGGTTCGCCATTCTTTGGTTCTCCCGTCCAGGCCATCACTTCAAACCATACATCTATACGAATATCTTTTGTGCCGTTTCTGTGCACCGTCATTTTGTATACCAAATCTTCTGCACGAACATGCAGGCCAACTTCTTCCAACACTTCGCGGCAAGCCGCTTGTTTGAAAGTCTCGCGATCTTCTACGTGTCCACCTGGGACGCAGTATTCTCCATCCTTGAAGCCAGTGTGCTCACGACGATGCATGAGTACTTGGCTACCTTTTTTGACGATTACACAGACACCAGGGATGTTTGTAGTACCTGTCATCGGTTGTCTCCGCTCCCCTTAAGCGTGCCTCGCTCAAGACGACTGGCCAGTTTGGCAATGTTCTTTTCTGCAATGTCATTCAGGGGGATATCGAGGTAATTTGCCAGCACCGCAATGTACCACAGCACATCGCCGAGTTCTTTGGTGATCATACTGGTGTCGATCTTTGTTTGATCGTTGTTTTCGTCACGAATGATTTTCTTGGCTTTTTCGGCAATTTCACCGGCTTCGCCAACAAGGCCAAGAACCAAGTGGTAGAACTCATTTTCATTGTCTTTTGCAAAAGCTGTCCGCAGTGCTTTTTGCTGGTATTCGTTAAAGTTCATCTACAATTTCCCCTTTTTCGTTGATTTTGACTGAGCCTTCGCGTAGTACATCCACTGCGTCATCTATAACCCGAATAATAGTAGAGGCCGGGCGGCCAGACAAATCGCCACCGTCTACATAAAAATCTACTTCTTCGCCAAAGTATTCGGCGGCTTCGGCAATTGTGTTTGCCACTGGTTCGCCCGGCAGGTTGGCGCTACTGGTCAGCAGCGGCCCCGTTTTTTCTAACAAGGCATGTACTGTTGGGTCTGATGGCACACGCACGGCCAGGCTCATTTTGCCTTGATCTAGATAAGCTAGCTCTGGGGCGGAGGCCACCACAATCGTCAGCGGGTTGGGCCAGTACGATTCCAATGGTGTCAGGTAGCGCTTGGGTATACCCAGTTCTGCAATCTGTTCAATGCTTGCCGCAATGACGGTTCCTGGTTTATTTTCGCGCGATTTCATTTTGTATAGCCGGGCAACCGCGTCTTTGTTTGCAGCCAAACACATCAGGCCGTAGATGGTGTCGCTGGGCGCTACCCCTACCGCACCTTCTTTGAGGGCTTGGATTACTTTGGGATCGGTGAGCTTCTTGTGTATAAGCATAGGCTTTTTAGATGTCTCTTTATATAATGGAGCTAATGGACCTCGGTGAGCAACTGCTAACTCGATTAGAATGGGTGACCACGTACATCAATCGTTGGATTACCCATCACCTGCTTAACATTGTCATAATCCTGGTTGTTGCCTGGATATTTCGTCGGGTGGCCAACGAACTGGTTAACCGTGTTATCAAGCATATTGTCCGGCCAGATGTCTATCCAACCAAGAGTGACCGTGAAAAGCGTATCAAAACCTTACACAACTTGGCAAATGGCGTTATACGCCTGGGGGTGTATGCCATTGTGTCTTTGCTAATTGTGGGAGAGCTGTATCCGATGGCTCGTACGGTTATCTTCACCAGCGCTGGGGTGATTGGTGTAATCATTGGTTTGGGTGCGCAGAACCTGATCAAAGACGTGGTTACTGGTATTTTTATTATCACCGAAAACCAATACCGCATTGGTGATGAAGTAACCCTCATTGCTGGCATGGGCATGGGGCACATCGAAGGCGAAGTAGAAGACGTTACCATTCGCACTACCGTACTACGCGACCTCAGTGGTGATGTACACCACATTCCCAACGGCAACATTGGCGTTACCACCAACAAAACGTTGGGCTTTAGTCGCATGAACGAAGAAATTGTAGTAGCCTTTAACACCGACCTCAACAAGCTCGAAAAAGTTGTCAAAAGCGTGGGCGAAGAACTGGCTGCTCTGCCCCAAATGCAAAGCCGCATTATTGAACCACCCTACCTGGCTAGCATCAAAGGCTTTAGTAACGACGGGATAACAGTGCGCGTACTCGCCAAGACCTCGGCCGCATCGCAATGGAAAACCCGCAGCGAATTCTACCGCTTACTACAAAAAGCTTTTGAAAAGAATCACATCAAACTGGTCGGCCAAGCCGACACAACTGATAGTAAATCCTAACCTATAAACCAGTTGCCTGGTTACCCAGACCTTCGTCTGGCAAATCTTCGGCTTCGTCTTTACTGCTAGCAGTACTGTCTAGGTCTTTGGCCATGTTTTCTACGTCAGTTGCCGTAGCAGGTTGAGCTTGTTGGTGGTGTTCGGTCTGAGTATGCTGGGCATCTGTCATGTGGTGGTGATCTGTGTCTTTTTTCTGCGAAGCCATGTAGGCAAACACGGCCACACCAGACAAGATGAGGGCAATGGCAACAGCCACCAAAATTACTCCCTTGTGACCCTTTTTGCCGGAGTTCTTTGCCGACGGCGCAGGTATGTGCGAAGCATTTGGGGTCGAAGTGGGTGGAGCGACCTCTTGCTGAGCCTGCGCAAGTAGATCGGGGCTCAAGCCACTGCTTTGTGGCTGTGATTCAGGCGAAACTGGGGTAGGGGTTGGGGGTACTGCACCAACCGGTGGGCCAGCTGGCTCTGGTGGCATAGGGGCTGGTGGTACAGGTGTCGGCATAGGGGCTGGCGCAGCAGACTGAGGAGGCTGTACATCCATCACTCCACCACTAGGGCTAGGCGTGGGGGTGGCTGCTGGGTCTTGTGGTTTGTCTTCCATGGCTTATTGCTCCTCGTGTGTTTTCTTGGCTTGCAAATCAACCTTAAATGCTGCAAGTGTTGGCTTGATCGTCGTCCTCAGCTTGGTGCGGAATTCCCGCCCTTTGGCAATCACGTCTTGTCGTAATTCTACAGCTGCTTTCACGGTTGCCACAAAACCTGCGGGATCAGTGGTACAGTCCATGTCATGCAGATCATCTACTGCTTGTTTGAGCTGGGTTACATCGGTGTGAAATTGTTGGGCCAATACGTCTAGTGCCTTTACTTGCGCATCGTATTCGGTAGTATCAATACCCGCCGCCTTCAGCCGAGCGCTAAAATCATCAAGCTTGTCTACCAGTTTGGTGTAGCGGTCATCACGATTTGTCTGGAAGGTAGCAATGCGCCGCTGCGCATTGGCAATAATTGTATTTGCCTGCTTACAGCGATTTTTGATCATGGTAGCTTGCATGTCGGTCAGCTTTTGTTTGGCTGCTTCGCGACGCGCTTTTACCCGTTCCTCGGTGGTGGTTTGTTGACTACTTTCTGGGGTCGTGGTGCTGGGCATGTCTTCCATAGCAGACACCACGTCCGCAAATACCAGTGGTACTACCAGTAAGGTCGCACCGAGTATTTGTATGTGTTTTTTCATAGTATTGGCTCCTCTGGTGGCCATTTTACCATAAGCATCTCATCCAAGATGCAGGAGACCCGACTTCTGGCGAATCAGAGTCTCGCCGACGAGTTCTTGTATGACCGCTTCGAGCCGCTCATCATCAATGGACTGCGCCAGTTGCGCAGCCGTTTGCGGACCTTTACCCAAAAGCCTAAGCACCTGCCCGCGAACCTGACGACGCGAACCTGCAAAAGTCGACTGCTTGGCGTAGTGTTTGCTAGCCCGTGAGGCATTGCCAACTGTCCGCTTTAAATACACACCATAATCCATCAAAGCCCAGTTCCATTCCCGATAATGAGACAAACCTACGGTTTTTCTCATCGCGCCGGGCTTGGGCAAAGCCCAAGTCTCGGGCTGCTCTTTTCCCTCTACTAAGTGGAGAGCTTCCTCTACTAAAGGAAGAATTTCTTTATCAGATACATCGTCCCTGTCTGGGAAAAAATGAAAAATGAATATAGTGCGGATATTGGTCTCTATAAAAACTACCGGCTGGTTGTAGGCATAGGTTACCACTGCAGCAGCCGTATTGTGGCCAATACCCTTGCAGGCTTCTAAATCCTCTACCGTCCATGGTTCGGGGCTGGCAGCAAGCTGTTTGGCTGCCTCGTGCAAATACTTTGCCCGGCGGTTGTACCCCAAACCATTCCAGGCAACCAACACCGCTGCCAACGGTGCATCGGCCAGACTTTGCACGGTAGGAAACTGTCGCAAAAACGCCTGGTACTTGGGCACCACCCGAAGTGCTTGGGTTTGTTGCAGCATTATTTCTGACACCAAGATTTCGTAGGCTCCCAAGCCCTTGGCCCGCCAAGGCAAATCCCGCCCATGCTGGTGGTAGTAGTCCCACACTTCAGTCTGAAGCTGCTGTATATCCACGCGCCTAGTATACGGCTAGGATTTTTTAGATGCCACCCAGGTCATAACCACCGCAGCCGCGATCCATGCAGGAAAAATAATAATAAGCGCCGCGTTTGTGTTCGTTTGGGTAGACATGGCCACGCCCCAGCTCCACAGCAAAAACATAATAAATGGTACGTAGGTAAGCCAGCCCTGCCAGGTAGCCGGCAAATAGCTGCCCCGAACTTTATAAAACCATGCCCCTTTTCTGAGCTTTGGCTTTTGTTGTTTTTTCATACTTTTACTATAACAGTTTTTAAGGAGAGAAATGACAAGCAACAGGGTGCACCGAGGCGGTGAGCGGACGACTTATCCATGCCAAAGCACGAACACACGCCTATCCGCCCACCGCACTGGTGCTACAACAGGTCCGCTGCGGCGGCCTCTTCCACGGAGACGTGGTGGAAGGTGAGGAGGTACTGACCCTCGTTGTGGCCATGCCACAACTCCTCCCACGTCTCCACGTTTTCCACGCAGACCACGCCGTAGCCGCGGGGGCCGATCCACTTGACGGCCACCAGCACATCTTGGGATCCGGTCGCCGGCTTGACCTCGTAGAACGAGGTCTTGGAGGGAATTACCTTGACGGGCCTGCCCAGCTTGCCCTGCTGGAGCAGGTAGGCCACCGGCGCGAAGGAGTCCAGCCCCTCACGGCGGAGCTGATCAATAGCAAGAGCAGCCGCTCCGGCACCGTGGTGTTCGTCGTACCACTTGGGATCGAGCTGATCACCATCGATGGTGACAGCCAGCTTGCGCCGGTAGACGTAGTCCAACGAGCCGGGTTGGCCGGTATAGATGCCCCGCTGACGCTCCTCCCACACGGCGGCCGCCGTGTCGGCGTCCATGAAGATGGGACCCAGAAGCCCCATTTTGGTACTGTCGGCGGCCGCGTTGTACAGCGCCGCCATGACGTGCGCCGGGTGCAGATCGCTAATATCAACAGTGGTAACTTCGGTATTCATGACCTTCCTTAGGTTCCTCACTCGACCCAAATGTCGAACAGCATCTGCCGCCACGTGCTCCTGCACGAGATGAGATATCATTCATCGTGGTAAACGATCAACCATATCTCATCTCGTACGCTGTTGCTTGTCAAAATACAAAACCCTGCAAGCAAAAACCTACAAGGATTGTCATATTATACAATGATTATTGTTTAAACACTAGTAGTCATACCACGATTCTAGGCTATCGGTGTCGGCTACGGTGGCGATCTTTTTGGCTTCGCCGCCACTTAGGCTCACGGCCCAGTCGGCTATTTCGCCGCCTTCACTCACTCGGTACACAATCACATCGTTACTGAGCCAGCCAGCTGGCTGTTCGGGTTCGTTTTTGGTGACGAGCGTTTTGGCTTCGCCGCTGGCTACGTCGTGCACCAGCAGCACATTTTTGCCATCGCGCTTTTCTATCCAAAAGCTCTTTTTGCCATTTGGGCTATCTATAAAGGCGTAGGATTGCGGTTCGGTAGGCTGGTCGGTGGATTGGGCCATTGGATCACCCAAGGCGTAGTCAAACCACTTGTTACCAGAGGTGCTGATCAGAATGTGGTCGTATGTGCTACGGAATAAGTTCCAAACAGATTGATCGAGGATTGTCTTTTTGTCAGTGCCGTCAGGGCTAAAGCTATAGAGTTTGGCGGTGCCTGGTTCTTGGTGGGCTGCCGATGGTGCAAAGTAAATCCGCCCGCCCGCGGTAATGATGTCGTTAAAGTAGTTGGCCGCGGCCAGTTGATTATTGGTTTCGTCTTTGTAGTGGTAGGCCACTAAGCGGTTGCGCTGGGGATCGTCGTTTTTGGTGTCTGGCACTACTCGCACGTAGATGAGTCGTTCACTCATCCAACCCACCAGCTGAATCTGATCGGCGGTCTGGACGGTTTTGGCTTGTTTGGTGCGTGTGTTTACTACTGTCAGATCATGCAGAAGTTGACCGTCTTTGCCTTGTTTGCCACTGCGAGTAGATACCATCGCGACGACTTCGTCAGACGGGTGCTGAGCTAGGGTGATGTCTTCTGTTTCGCTGCCTGTTCCTTTTAGGATCAGCTTGGCATCTTTACCATCAGCGTAAGCGGCGTACAAGTCAAAGCGTCCACCCTGTTCGACACTATAGGCGTGCTTGCGGGAAGGCACCATTTTGACCAGCTTTTCATCTTCTGGCTTTTGCGAAGTAGTCATAGCAAACTTTTCAGGACGTCGGCCGGCAGCGGTGATGATAATTTCAAACTTGTCGTCAGGTTTGTCTAGGGTCAGCAGTAGCTTGCCCTTTTTGTCTGAAAAAGCATTTGCCTGGCCGCTGGTGGCCTCTGCCTTGACGATTGGTTTGCCAGACAAATAGTCCACTACCATAAATGCATACTGGGCACCAGTAGGCGTCATTTTTTCTTCGCCCATGGGGTTACTGCCCCACCCAATGGTCACGTTTTTGGTAATGGTGGCAAAGCCAACCTTTTCCAGGCGCAGCTGTGTAGGACCAAGCTTCAGTCCATCCAGCGTGGCATCACCGTTTTCATCGGTCAGAGCTTCGACTCCCTCGGCCCGCAGCTTGGCGTTTTTGAGGGGCTGCTGGGTGGATTGATCCAGTATGTGGATGCTCGTTTTGGCCCGCACGCCAGCAGTGTTGAGCGCGTAGTAGCGACTGGTGGGCGTTATACCTGCCACGAGGGCGCCAATAAACAACAGGAATATAAAAAGTTTAAGGATTCGCTTGCCGCGGCCGGGTTTTTTCTTTTTTGGTTTATCACCATCAGTCGCTACATTGCGCTTGGCATCTTCGGCCGCCAAGACCACGTCGCTTTCGTTGCGCACAATATCATCTACAGCGTGGGCCGTGATAGGGTCTTCTGGCGGTTCACCTTCCACCGGTGTGTCTTTAGCCGGTTCTTCTGCGGCCGGGGTCTCGGGCTTGGCCGGTTCTTTTGGCTTTAACGGTTCGGGTACTGGTTCTGTCACCTTTGGTGCGCCTTTTAGGACCGGAGCTGTTAAGGGTATGTCTGCTTCTGTGGTTGGTTCTTCGCCATCACGGAGAATTTTGATCTTGAGTGGTTCTTTGGGCACCGGCAAGGCAGCCAAATCAGCCGCATCAAGTTTAGATTTGGCAGCTGGTTTAGGGTCTGGCACAGACGGATCCATCATAGCCTTCACTTTTTGTTCCAGTGCGGCTGTTTTTTCGTCCTTTGGTGGTTGTGTGTTTTTAGCCATAAGAGCAATGCCCGTAGGTATAGTTTATCAAATCCGGGATCGGTTTGGTGCTATTTGTGTTTGCGTTTTGATTTGGACTTCTTGGCTTTTTTCTTGGGTGGCGTTTTTGCTGCTGTTGGCTGGGTGGCTACAGGTGCCTCCTCCGCGCTGTCTTCTTCGTCTGCTGGTACCAACAGCACTTCTTGGGGTTCTGGGCGTTTGGGCGCAACCGGCCGCTTGCGTTTGGTGTGCTGTTTACTCAAAAAGTAAGCAGCGCCGCTGACCACAATGGCCACAATCACAAAAACAGCCAGCCAGTTGGTGCCCTTGGTAGGCTGTGGGGTTGGTGTAGGCTGCGCGATTTGTGCGGTAGTAGAGGTAGGGACAGCTATTTTGAGATCGCTACGGCCCAACACTTCTTGAGTAGTGGGGTTCTGCAAGTTGCCTTGCTGCTGCTGGGTGTTTACGGGGTTTTGCTGCGGGTTGCGTGTAGGCGGCTGAAAGTCGCTTGCATTACTGGCACCATTGTTTGGCAAGAGTGCTGCTTGGGCAAAAAATCGAGACATAGCACCTAGTATAAAGCATAAACTCACAACAAAAGAAGCCATCAGAGAAGGTCACGGCTTTGCACTTGGATGCCCTGGTAGCATTTTCTCAGGCTGAACCGGAGCAGGACCATACATGTGCACCGACTTCCCGGGAGGGGAGCAGCCGGAATGCGAATTTATTTCGCATCCCGCGCGATGAGGGGAGGGGTCACCTCCCCTCACACAACGAAACAGACCTCCTTGTTGGGGGTAGGAGGTCTGATCGGGTTTAGTGTTTCGTTTGCTGGCTACCTGTGTTCTGGGCCTAGACGATGTATCTGCACCGGGGTGGAGCGGAACAATCGCTTTGGCTAACCAGGCCCACAGAGAACCATAACCATAGCCTACTGCACTGTGAATTAGACGTCAAGAATTTTGCGAGAAATCTCTCACCATATCAGACGAAAAACTGGAAAAATTTACAAAATGTTCTTTAGTAAAGATTTACTTTTCGGTATCCTTGGGGCTGGAAAGACTGTCAGACGAGATTAGTAGCCACCTTCGTAGCCCCGATAGGTGAACACAGGCTTGTGGTAATCAGTAATCTTAACCGCCGATTTATCGGCACCTTTTTTGTTGGCCATAATATATAGTTCACTGTCTTCTTTAGATACCAACAAGTACTCATCACCAAACCAGCCGTACGGGGTAAATTCGCTCCCGGCGGCGATTTGCTGTTCGTTTTCGGCCTCTTTGTCGCCCACAAACAGGGTTTTCTTGCCATCCCGTGCATCCGCCCAGAACCAATGGCCCCCAGAAGGCGACAGAATATACCTTGGGTATTCCTTATAGTAGGTAGCTTCGTCGATATCAGCAGCTTTAATTTGGCCATCTTCGTATTCTAGGAACAAGGGTGTACTTTGGTAACTGTTTGTTTGTTTGTAGTACAAATAGTAAATCTCGTTCGGTGCATATGGCCTGCTATTGAAGTAGTTTACTTCATTCGTTGACCAAGATTTCAACACAGAAACATCATGAGTACCGACTTTTACCTTAGCAATCTGGCTACGCTGCTTGCTGGCCGCACCGCTACAACACCTACTCCACGAGACAGTAAACAATACGTCATCCTCAATGGTGTATATATTACCCAGGTCTTCTGCCTCATGTAACCGTTGCGTCCCCGACGCCCGGGATTCACGCAGCGTGGTCAGTGCCTTGCTGTCTGCATTATAGGACTTGATTGCTTGGCGCCTTGGTTGCCAAATTTCAAGTTTGCGCGTCACGGTATAGACGAAGGAGTGATTGGTCCAACCACTCACTGCAAAGTCAGCATCGCCCTCGTCCATAACGGTCATTTTGTCGGTAGCTGTGTCAATCACATACAGCTTGGCCTTGGTACCTTCACGGCGTGATTTCAACGCCAAGAATTTCCAGTCACGCGTAGCAAGCAAAACAGTGTCAGCATCTATTTCTTTGCCCGTACCAGCCACTACCTTTTTGCGGTCACTGCCGTCTAGGTTAGATTTAACGACGTCTACTTTGCCAGAGGCTTTGCTGAGGAAGTACACCTTGCCGCTTGGGGTTAATTTGAACTTGTTCTGCTCTGATACTTCTTCGTTTACCGATAGAATGAATTTTTTGTTATTAAAGTGCGGGGCCGAAACCACTACGTCCATAATGTCGTCTTTGCTGCTGACTACCATAGTTGCCTCACCCTTGTCGTTGGTTTTGGCTTCGGCATCTTTGGCTTTGATGGTGGCGTCTTTTACAGGCGCACCGGTAATGCGGTTCAAAACACTCACTGGCACTTGGCGGCCGGTTGCTTGCAGTTTTACATCGGCATGGTTTTTGTTGTCAGACAATGACACCAATACGTCAGTGTTAGATTCTTGGTAGTAGTTTTTGGTAACTGTCAGCTTTGCATTGCCGGGCTTGAGCTCTTTTAATGTCGCCCTGCCTTCGGCGTCGGTCACTGCCGATTTACCAGCTAGACCCACATGGGCATTACTAACTGCCTTACCTGTTTCGGTGTCTAGTACCATAACCGAAAAGTCCTTTTGCACAAACAGACCCAGTACTTTGTACCGAGTAAGCGGCACCGCTAGAAGCACAGCCGTCAGCACCACGATGGCTAATGGTACCGATAGCTTTTTGTGGGTTCGAACCCAATGCCAAAAACGGCGTGCTGGATGTTTGCTGGCAGTTTTTGCTGCTAATAAGTCTGAATGATCGGCGTGTTCAGATTGTTCGGAGTCTTTTGGTTCCGGGGTTTCTGCTATATCTGGAGTTTCGGGTTCTTGAGCCTCTTTGGGCTTAGCGTCTTGTTCAGACGTGATTTCGTCCTTGGCCATGGTTTTTGTACCTTTTTGCTTATGCTTTAGCTAAACTATAAATCCACTGAAGGTTTTTGCCAAACTATTGGACTTTCAAGGACTGCAGTAACTTCTCTGCCTGGATAAGCAACGGATTCTTTTGCCATTCGCCTTCGGCAATCACCAGAGCCCCGCCCGCTTGGCTGCCGCAGGTTTCGCCTTGGCACTTTTCAAATACCAGCCGAATGATGGGATCTACTTTTTTGACATCTACTTGTGGTACCACCTGGCCTTTTTTGTAGCCACTGTCTCCGGTTACAAAGATTTCTTGTATGCCGCCGCCCTGGCTAAAATTCACAAAACTTAGGTAGGTTTGCTTGCGTTGGTTTTGGCTGGGTTTGGCGTAGGTAAGTTTTTGCGACTCTATAACTGCCACCGGTTCACCGGTGGCGTAGCCCGGCACTTTGCCGCCACCAGCCGTAAAGCTGACCACGATTCGCCCATCCACTTGGGCGCCCGTACTGTCAGCCAGTTTGCCTACTGGCGAACGGACCACCAATTCTTGGCCGGTGTCTTCGGGTTGCCAACTTTTTGGATGGTCAAAAGACAACCCAAAAGCATCAGACACATACGGGTCGGTTGGTTCATCTACGTTTACACGTGGGGCTTGCTCGGTTTGCTGCACCTGCTGCGCGGGCGGAGCAGTGGCGGGTTTGGGCTGTAGCAACAAAAAGTACAGCGCAGCCAGCACCGCCACTACGGCCAGCACAGTCAGAAAAATCAAGCGATTGCGTTTGGCCCGGGCTTTGCGCTGTCTAATAGGTTCCAGGCTGTTCACATAGTCCGCAGACAAATGCGTTTCAGGTTCTGGAGCTTCATCTGCCGAATACCGTACAGGATCCGAATAGTGACCGTGCTTATTCGTTGCCATGATTTCAGTATACTGTAGGAGTGCAAGCCAAAGAGTTACATATTTCACAGATACTACAGCATCTGAAGCAAGCCGACCCCGTGATCGGTAAAGTTATAGACGCCTCACCCCCTTTTAATGTCCAGCCGCACCACAACTACTGCCAAGGAAATTATTTGGGACGGTATGGGCCTGGTAGATAAAGCGTTCATCCCTCATGCTGATATCCCTGACCCTATCTACATCGAACGCTTGCCAAAATTCATGGAACAGTATGCTGATCATATGGATGACCTCATCGTCCTCAATGACAACGAAGCTTATGTGGTGGATGGCGATAGCCAGCGCAAAATAAGTGTGCCATACAAACCTGGCACACACATAGCAGACATCAAACTTACTGAAGGGAGCAACAAGTGAGGGTATTGTTTTTTGGCGATAGTATTACGCAAGGTTTTTGGGACGTAGAGGGTGGTTGGGTAAGTCGACTGCGCAAACAGTATGATCACCAGTACATAGCTGCACCTGGCGGCAATACGCCGCTGCTGTTTAATTTAGGTATTTCAGGCAATACTGCGACCGATGTTTTGCGGCGGTTTGATGCCGAAACGGTAGCGCGTAAATACCACGGAGAAGCATTGGTTTTTGTGTTTGCAATTGGTACAAACGATGCATGTTTTCGCCGTGACAGTGGCAATGATTCCGAACCAGAACACTTTCAGGCGCAACTTGGTGAGTTAGTAGCCCTGGCAAAGCAATACGCAGACAAAATGCTGTTTGTTGGTTTGACGCCAGCGGTTGATGAACTGGTCGATCCGTTGCCAGCAAGTACAACTGGCAGGTCATTTACCACCGAACGCCTGAAGCTTTTTGATACGACGCTTAAAAACTTCTGCAAAAAACAGAATGTACCTTTTGTCGATGTGTTTCCGGCATTTTCAAAAGCAAATGTGCAGTCGCTGATGTTTGATGGGCTGCATCCAAATGCTGCTGGTCACAAGCTCATTGCTGATCTCGTCCAGCCCGAACTTGCCAAGCTACTGTAAACACAAGCGACTAGACAAATATTATAATTTTGTTATAATACAAGTCATGACTCAAAAAATTATCAAAATTGGTTCTAGCGCCGGGGTTACCATCCCCAAAAAGCAACTCGACGAATTAGGTCTTCGGGTTGGTGATGAAGTGCAAATAGACATAAAGCCAAAACAAAACAAACATGCAAAGTTCATGAACGATCTCGAGAAGTTCATGGACACCTATGATCAAGACCTAAAAAATCTTGCCAAGCGATAATGGAATATCTTACCGAAGAACAGATTCTATTAGCGCACTTTCAGTTGATTGAGCGTTACGGTGGTTCACATGGTGTACGCAATCTTGAGCGGCTAAAATCCGTTGTGCAAGCAGTGCGTCAGGAAGTTTTTGGAGAAGAACAGTATCCTGACCTTTTTCAAAAGGCCGCTGTGTATGTGCGGAATATCATCGCGGATCACCCTTTTGCCGATGGCAACAAGCGCACGGGTATTACAATTGGCGTGATGTTCTTGCAGATGAACAGTCAGAAATTCTTGGCTGAAAAAGGCGAGCTGGAAGATTTTGCGGTCAAAGTTGCTACCGATCATTTGCCTATCGATGAAATCGCAGAGTGGCTAGAAAAACACAGTACCTAGACAGCAGGCACATTATCCAAACTCTGCCAAACATACCAGCTGGCTACGGATTCGTAGGGGTGCCAGTTGTTCTTCTCTGCAATCTGCCGAACGTCTTCTGGTGTGGCGGTGTGGTCTAGGTTGTAGAGTTTGGTAATGCCATTGCGAATACCAAGGTCGCCCACCGGCAGCACGTCTAATCGCCCCATGCAAAACAGCAAAAACATATGAACGGTCCATTCGCCAATGCCCTTAACGGGCAATAATTCTTTCATAACTTCATCGTTAGATAGCTTGTCTAGGTGATCAAACTTTACCCTGCCATCCACCACATGCTGGGCGAGGTCCTTAATATATGCAGCTTTTGGCCGGCTAAGCCCCACGCTGCGGAGTGCTTCGATGTCTGCGGTGAGGATTTGTTCGGGCGTTGGGAAAGCGTCGCTGCCAAACAGCTGGCAAAAGCGTTTTTCTATGGACCGCGCAGCTTTTACGCTCAGCTGCTGGCTGATGATGCTGTCTACCAGTTCTTGGTAGTAGTTGTGGTGCGGCTGGACATTAAAAGGGGGTGAGGCGTCTATAACTTTACCGATCACGGGGTCGGCTTGCTTCAGATGCTGTAGTATCTGTGAAATA
>JGI24806J26614_1000162_pt1 | contig 15919 bp, 13 predicted proteins | sample Kansoi200umMDA_FD_26614 | JGI IMG/M metagenome (IMG submission 26614)
AAAAAAAATTGTGGATTTTTATTGTACTTATGCAATCGTTTCTGAGCATGAGCCAGAACGGGATTGCCTCTGGAAAGACCGTGTGATGATGTGGAACACGGATAACCCCTATCTCTATATACGTCTTACAAATGATAACCGCATACTGGTCGGTGGCCGTGATGAACGCTACGGCAATTCAATAACCAGGGAAGTGTACCTCAATAAAAAAGCTGATCTGCTGCAAAAAGATTTTAAAAAAATTCACCCGCATACCAACTTTAAAAAAGAGTTTGAATGGTGTGGCACATTTGGAAAAACAAAAGATGCATTGCCTCATATTGGCGCATATGCTAAAACCCCAAACACTTATTATGCATTGGGTTTCGGGGGAAATGGGATAACGTTCAGTGTGCTTGCTGCAGAAATTATTACAGCACTTATAAAAGGGCAAAGGCATGAAGATGCAGCATTGTTTTCTTTTAACCGGTGATAATAAATTTTATGGACCCGGCTGTATTACTGCAATGAAACTTTTGTTGCGTTGCACACTTTTACTTCCTGTTCATTATTGAGCAATGCACATGAAATTTTGAAAAGATAGTGATGCAATTGTTGCAAAATTCCACACAACTTTATTTTTATGGAATATTGTTCAGCGCTGTGTCTTAGTTGAAAAAACTAAAACCATGGAAGCTAACAAAATTCTCAAAGCAGATCTGCTCGACATTATTTTCGAAGGCAGAAACAAAGCGTATGGCGCTTATGAACTCCGCAACACTTATCCTTTACGCGTTAAAAAAGCGATGATAGGAATGGGTGCTGTTTGTCTTGCATTTATAACAGGTGTGTTGCTCGCAAATTCAGTAAAGAAAAACAATGATGTAAAAATGTTTGTAAAAGACATTGACCTGGTCAATGTAGTAGATGAGCCAAAAGAACAACCCATTATTGAACAACCCAAACCGAAGCCTGTAGAAAATAAAACTATTGCAGTTACTATTCCTGTTATTGTGCCTGATAAAGATTTAGACAAAACAGAAGTGCCAACTGATGCAGAAATTGAAAATGTGCAAATTTCTACAAAGACTAATCCTAATGGTATTGATGGTGATGTTGTAGCTCCACCTTTAGATGTAAGTACAGGTGGCATTATTACTTTACCAGAAAAAAAACAGGATTATGATGATGAAGTTATACATGTACAGATCGAAGCACAATATCCCGGCGGAATAAAAGAATGGAGTAAATTTCTTGAGAGAACACTTAATACAGAAATACCAATTGAAAATGGTGCACCCGCCGGTCGCTATACAGTATTGGTTTCTTTTCTTGTAGATAAAGAAGGAAACGTTTCTGAGATACAAGCATTAAATGATCCCGGTTACGGTACAGCAGCAGAAGCAATCAAAGTGATAAAAAGAAGTAAGCAATGGACGCCAGCCATACAAAATGGCAATCATGTTATTTACCGCCAAAAACAATCCATCACATTTATTGTAAATGAAGGATGAGTATTTTATACAGGTAACAGAACAATCCTTCCGGCGTAGCCTGCGGCTACGCCGTTATATTTATTTTCCCTTTAACAAAACTTTCAAAATAAACTTTATGTAATAACTGTTCTCCATCATCCCATGTTTGTTTATTCATCCCTCAATTTAAACCACGCTTATGAAACAGTTATCTGCCACGCTGCTCTGGTCACTGGGTATCATTACCGTTGCCTTTGCTTTTTACAAATTTCAACCAGCATCAGCATTTAAATCCGGTATAAGAAGCCCACAACAGGATGATACTTCCAACCCATCTGTAAATGCTCCTGCAGATTATAAAGGTGCAAGCAAAACCGACAGGAACAATATACTCAGCTTCAGCATTGGATTAGACAATGACCGTTACTGGGTTGATTCTTCCAACAAAACAGCCTGGCTCTACATAGAAACCAAAGCAGGCTTTTACCAGAATAAAAATGAAAAGAGAATTCCGTTAAACCTCTCTATTGTAATAGACAGAAGCGGTTCTATGCATGGAGACAAGATCAACTTTGTAAAACAATCAGCAAAGTTTGCCATAGATAATCTTACGCCGGATGATTATGTTTCCATTATTGCTTATGATGATGTGGTAGAAGTTTTACAACCCGCCATAAAAGTGGAGAATAAGCAGGCGATCAAACAAAAGATAGACAAACTGTACGACCGGGGTTCCACCAACTTAACAGGTGGCACATTGGAAGGATATACACAGGTAAAAGCTAATTACAAAAAGGATTACATCAACCGTGTATTGCTGTTAAGCGACGGTCTTGCAAATGCAGGCATTACCGACCCGGCCAAAATAAAAGAAATAGTAAGAACAAAGAATTATGAAGATGGTATCAGCCTTTCCACTTTTGGTGTGGGGCTTGATTACAATGAAGACCTGATGACAGCTATGGCTGAATCCGGCGCCGGTAATTATTTCTTCATAGACAATCCCGAAACCATTGCATCTGTCTTTGATAAAGAATTAAAAGGCTTGCTCAATGTGGTAGCTCAAAATACAAAGCTTACAGTCACTTTACCTGAAGGAGTGCACCTTGAAAAAGTTTATGGTTATTCATTTGCGCAAAACGCAAGACAGATAACGATACCGTTGCGTGATATTTTTTCTGAGGAAACGAAAGCTGTATTGTTGCGCTTTAGCCTTGATAATGGTATAAAGAAAGACATTCCATTTACCGCATCAATTGAATACGACAACGCGGTTAACACTAAACATGAAACAACGCAGCTTGAAAAAATATTAAGACCGGAAACTGACAGGACAACTTATCTAAGTTACTTTAATGAATCTGTTATGCAGCAGATCGTATTGTATAAATCAAATGAAGACCTTGAAATGGCTATGCAGGAAACAGACAAAGGCAATTATGATAATGCAAGAAGAATGGTAGCAGAAAATGATGTATATCTGAAACAAAACAGTATGTATGTATCCAAATCAAAAGAGTTGCAGAAGATGGATTCAGCCAATGCCGATTATATGCTGAAAATAAAAGAAGCAGAAAGTTTAAGCGCGGATGAAAAGAAATTCCTACAAAAGTCTTCCAAGAGTGCAAACTATAAGGTGAGAAGCAAAAAAGTTAATTAACCTTATGTGCTGCGCGGCTGCGCCGTTATTCAAATAGCATAATTCCCTGGCACTGATGAATAAGGTTAGAAGGGTATAAGTGTGCGACGCAACAGGCGCTCATTAGAAATATCAAAGCCCGGCCCACAAAAAAATAACCCGCTGCAATTGCAGCGGGTTAAATATTATATAAGCACTGTTATAATTTTAGTGTACCAGTTCTTCTACAGCTTCTGCAAGTGTTTGGGTTTTCTCTGCTTTAAATGCTGTTCTTGGTTTAAGACCCAGCAATTGAAACATGGCATTGTCTTCATCAAAAGAAGGATTAGGTGTCGTTAACAATTTATCTCCTGCAAAAATAGAATTGGCGCCTGCCATAAAACAAAGCGATTGTTCCGCAATGCTCATGCTGGTGCGGCCTGCACTCAAACGCACCATCGCAGCAGGCATTAAAATACGTGCAGTAGCAATCATACGCACCATATCCCATATATCAACTTTCGTGTTATGCTCCAGCGGTGTTCCTTTTACAGGCACCAATGCATTAATGGGAACACTCTCAGGATGCGTTGGCATTGTAGCCAATGTATACAACATCTTTATGCGGTCTGCATGTGTTTCACCCAAACCAACAATACCGCCGCAGCAAACACTTACGCCGGCCTTGCGCACATTATCGAGTGTTTGCAAACGATCTTCATAAGTGCGTGTAGTAATGATGGCTTCATAATATTCTGAAGAAGTATCGAGATTGTGATTGTATGCATACAATCCTGCATCAGCAAGTTTCTGCGCCTGCGTTTCTGTAAGCATACCAAGTGTGCAGCAAACTTCCATACCCATTTCATTCACACCTTTTACCATATCAAGTACACGGTCAAAGTCACGGTTGTCACGCACTTCACGCCACGCAGCTCCCATGCAAAAACGTGTGCTGCCTGCATCTTTTGCTTTCTGTGCATATTGCAACACTTCTTCTTTTTGCATCAATGCGTGTACATCTACCCCGGTATGGTAACGTGCTGCCTGCGGACAATAAGCGCAATCTTCGCTGCAACCACCTGTTTTAATACTCAGCAGTGTACAAACCTGTACTTCTGCCGTATCATTATATTCTTTGTGCACAGTTGCTGCTTTATAAATCAGTTCAAGCAAGGGAGTATTATAGATATCATTGATCTCTTCAATTGTCCAGTCGTTACGAATAATAGTTTCCATGATCATGTTTTGTACCGGCAAAAATAGGGAGTTTGAGTTTTTGCAATCAACAAACATTAAAAAGTAAAGGCAGCAATAAGAAATAAATAAAAAGGCTATGAAATATCATATCTATTTATTACTTTAACAATGCTAATTGCTTATTGAGAATATTCAACGTGGAAACACATTACTTCAGCAAGGAATTATTATCTGACTTTACGATCACAAAAAAGCAATATCCAACTTTTCGAAACCTTTTTTGAACCAATTCTCTCTTCAGCCTTGTACCACCATTGTTGTATTTAAATCATTTCTTTCAATTTAAAAACTGAACTATGAAACAAGTATTCTTTTCTCTGACCTTGCTCGCATTTGCTAATCTTTGTAATGCACAGGCAAACACAAAACTTTCCAATTTAGTAGCACCAACCGCAGTAAATGTGAATTTAATACCAGGAGGCACCACTGGTACAAAAGACATAGGATCTAATACCAAACGTTGGCGAAATGGTTATTTTAACGCTACGGTCTATGGCTATGGTGTGGGCAGCAGCTATGGTGTTTATGGTACCAGTAGTGGCGGTTATGGTATATATGGTTCCAGTTCCAGCGGCTATGGCGTAGTAGGTAGTAGTGGTTATATAGGCACCTATGGAAGCGGCAGCAGCTATGGCCTCTATGGAAGTGGTGGTACGTATGGCGCTTATGCCAGTGGCAGCAGTTATGGTGTGTATGGTAGCAGCAGCAGTGGTTACGGCGTTGCCGGAGTTAGCAGCAGCGGTTATGGCTTGTATGGTAGCAGCAGCAGCAGTTGGGGCTCAGTCGCTTATGGTGTTTATGGTGCATATGGGAGCGGTACCAGTGGTTATGGAGTAGAGGGCGTTAGCAGTAGCAGTTATGGCATTTATGGCTACAGCACCGATAGTTATGGTGGTAATTTTTACTCCCCCAATACATATGGATTGAGAGCTGGTACCAGCGGTGGATTTTATGCCGGTGTATTTGATGGCGCTGTTTACAGCTTTGGCGGTTATTACCCAAGCGATGCAAGTCTCAAAAAAAATGTACAGGAATTTCCAAATGCAATGATGATCATTAATAAGCTAAGACCTGTAAATTACGAATACAGAACAGATGGCAATTTTGCCTCTCTCAAACTGCCTGAAGGAAATCATTACGGATTAATAGCACAGGAACTGGAACATGTACTTCCTAATCTTGTAAAAGAAGCCCCACCGCTTTTTGTAAACAAGAATACAGACAATCCAATTAAGCCATCTCCAGACGGTAAATCAGGCTCTGCAAGTGAAATTCAAAATGCAAAAAATAGCACTGCTGAAACTATTACATCAAAAGCAGTAAACTATACCGAGCTAATTCCTATCATGATAAAAGCTATGCAGGAACTTAGCAAACAAAATGATGATCTTAAAAACCAGGTTGCAACATTAACAACAACAGTAAATCAATTAACAAAATCTACCGGTGTTATTTCTGCAGGCAGCGCTTCAATAAACCAGAATTTCCCGAATCCTTTTACAAAGAGCACAGTAATTTCTTTCAATGTACCACAAGGTAGCAGTGCAAATATTATAGTTAGCCAAACAGGTTCCGGTAAAGTAATTAAAACAATACCACTCTCTGCAGGCACATCGCAACTTACATTCGATGGCGCTTCACTCTCAGCAGGTTCTTACAGCTACAGTTTATATATAGATGGCAAAAAGATAGATACTAAACAAATGATCATAAACAGGTAATTAGACCTTTAAAATTCCCGTACATTAACTTAATTATCCCCGTTCAGTTTTGAATGGGGATTTTTTTTATGAACCAAACATTTCCTGCCCAACTGACATTTATTTTTTTTGTAGCAAGGCGGGGGTATTTCTATTTAGCTTTCGTTGCGTCGCACTCTTGTACTGCATATCTTTATGCCACATAAAAAGATACTTTATTCATGAGCGATCAATCAGCTAAACAGATGTACACTTTTATTCAAACCATGCGCTGGTTTGGACCTGCCGACCCGGTAAGCTTATGGGATATTAAACAGGCAGGCTGCTCCGGTATAGTAACAGCATTGCATCATATTCCCAATGGTGAAATATGGACTGTAGAAGAAATCCAAAAAAGAAAAAATGAAATTGAAGCCGTTGGTCTTGCATGGGATGTAGTAGAAAGTGTGCCGGTACATGAAGATATCAAAACCCAATCAGGCAACTACAAACAATACATTGAAAATTATAAGATCACTTTACTCAATCTTGCAGCATGCGACATAAATATCGTCACCTATAATTTTATGCCTGTGCTCGACTGGACAAGAACTGATCTTGGTTATACATTACCCGATGGCAGTAAAGCATTACGTTTTGAAAGGGCTGCATTTATTGGGTTTGATATGTATATGCTGCAAAGAGATGGCGCAGAAAAAGACTACAGTTGGGAAGAGCTGAATCGTGCAAAAACACGTTTTGCTTCCATGCTTGCAGAAGATAAAATTCAACTGATGCAAAACATCATTGCAGGGCTTCCAGGCAGCGAAGAAAGTTTTTCAATGGACGATCTTAAAGCTGCATTAGCAAAATACAAAGACATTGATACAAAAACTTTACAACAGCATCTTATTGATTTTTTAAACGAGATCATACCTGTTGCAGAAGAGGCTGGTGTAAAAATGGCCATACATCCTGATGATCCTCCTTACAGCATTCTTGGATTACCAAGAGTAGTGTGTAATTATAGGCAGGCACAGCAATTGTTTGATGCTGTTCCGTCATTAAGCAATGGCTTATGTTTTTGTACGGGATCTTTTGGTGTAAGACCTGATAACAATTTACCAAAAATGGTAGGGCAATTTGCAGAGCGTATTCATTTTGTACACCTGCGCAGTACACGAACAAATGAATGGGGAGATTTTTTCGAAGACAATCATTTAGATGGCGATGTGGATATGTATGCAGTAGTAAAGAACTTATTGAAAGTAATGCAGCAGAGAAATATATCTGTTCCTATGCGGCCTGATCATGGCCACCAGATGCTGGATGACCTCTATAAAAAAACAAATCCTGGTTATTCTGCTATTGGAAGATTAAGAGGTTTGGCAGAATTACGTGGTCTTGAATTAGGCATTTACAGAAGCATGATGGAAGAAGAAAATAAGAAAGCTGTATCAGTTGCTGAATAGAAGATAAAGCGTACAAGAGTGCGACGCAACGAAAGCTTCAGTTTTATTCAAACGCCGGGCTCCATAAAATAAAAAAATCAAGCTGCATTCGTTCTGAACCTTGCTTTACGGGGGAACAACATTTCTGTTATAAAAATGAGTAAGATACTTACTGCAGTGGATGCAGCCACTTTGCCTATGAAGAAAACAAAATCGCCAAACTGTAGCCACTCAATTAATACGAGACATGCATGGTGTATAAAAGTAAGCACAACGATGTAAACGCTATAAGGCGCCCATCCAAGGCTTTTGATGCTGGGCTCTGCATAACTTACTTCCGTTTTTTCCTGCGACAATAATATGTTGAGTAAGAATGGGCGGAAGTAAGCAATCAACACACATGGTATGGCATGCATGCCCGGCGTACCTGTAAAATAATCCATACATAAGCCAAAGACAAATGCAATGATCAATTGTATGCTGCGGTTAATACTGAAGGGAAGCCACAACACAAACAGGAAATAAAGCATGGGCTTTACAAACTGGTGCAATGGTGGAACTTTATCAAGTACAAATGCCTGTACGAGTATAAATAAAATAAAACGGATTATATTTTTAAGCAGGCTGCTCATTAATCTTTTGGTGTTTTAGCTTCCAGTTCTTTTTGTTCTTCCAATTGCAGATTTTCAGTAAGATATACATACTGCAGGCTGTAAAAATTTGTCGCTGATTTTATTTTCATGGAAAGAAAACCACTTTCAGGACTAGGAATAATTTCAACAACTACCCCTATCATTAACCCCGGCGGAAAACTAAGTTGATTTGATACGTTGCTGGTAAGCACAGTATCTCCTATTTTAACCTGGGCGCTTTTAGATATGCTGCTAAGTATGAGATAAGAAGGATCTTTTCCATCCCATTCCAGGTCTCCGGTATAAAAACCTCTTTTAAGCATGGCATTCACTTTACTCTTCCTGTTCAGCAGGCTCATTACACGGCTGTAATTATCGCTTACAAGAATTACTTTTCCAACAATGCCATCCGGTCCAATAACAGCCATATCAGTTTTTACACCCTGTTTTGCACCACGATGTAAAGTGATATAATTATTCTCCTGTGTTACGGAACTGTTTACCACCTTGGCTTCCATAAACCTGAACTTACGCACACCCATCGTATCCTTCAGCAGTGAATCGACCTTAATAATATTCGCCGTATCAGGGCTTTCAAAACTCGAAGGCTGCATATTGTGCAGCCTTGCATTTTCTTTTACCAGGGAATCATTCGTTTTACGCAAATGAAAATAATACTCAATGTTGTTATATTTTGTGCTGATGCTTCCTGTAACCTCGTTGGCAACAGCACCAAGCACGGCCTGGTGTGTTTTGTTGTACGTGGAAAGAATATAGATGGCTGTTCCCTGTAATACAAAGAACAGAATGAGGTTAAAGAAACGCCTTATGAAAAGAAAGATGTTACGCACAAATAATTCAAGTTCCCGGTTACAGGTTACAAGTTACCGGTAACCAGGAACCGGTAACCCGCAACAAAGATTTATCGCATTACAAAAGGATAACGCTGGTAGTTCTTAAGTGCAAGACCTGTACCACGCACAACGCTCTTTAATGGATCGTCTGCAATATGTACAGGTAATTTTATTTTCTGGCTCAAACGCTTATCCAGTCCGCGCAGCAATGCACCACCACCTGTCAGGTACAGGCCTCTGCGGTAAATATCTGCTGCCAGTTCAGGCGGTGTTGTTTCCAGTGCTTTCAAAATAGCTTCTTCAATTTTAAAAATTGATTTATCTAATGCTTCCGCAATTTCCTGGAAGCTTACCATAATTTGTTTGGGAATACCGGTAACAAGGTCACGGCCATTAACCGGAATATCATCGGGAGGGTTTTCCAAATCTTTCATTGCTGCACCAATTTGTATCTTTATCTGCTCTGCAGTTCTTTCACCAATCAGCAAGCTATGGTAACGGCGCAATGCTTCCATAATATCTGCAGTAAATTCATCACCGGCAATACGGATCGATTGATCACACACAATACCAGCCAGCGCAATTACAGTAATCCCGGTTGTACCACCACCTATATCAATGATCATATTACCAACGGGCTCTTCAACATCAATACCAATACCAAGTGCTGCTGCCATTGGCTCATGGATCAAATAAACTTCTTTGGCGCCAGCCTGTTCTGCACTGTCTCGAACCGCACGTTTTTCTACTTCGGTAATAGAAGATGGAATACAGATCATCATTCTCCAGCTTGGCGGGAACAACGGTTTCTTTGGATAGATCATTTTGATCATCTCCCTGATCATCAGTTCGGCAGCATTGAAATCAGCAATTACACCATCTTTTAGCGGACGCACGGTACGAATGCTTTCATGCGTTTTTTCATGCATCATCAATGCACGTTTGCCAACTGCCAAAACTTCTTTCAGGTTATTCCTGTTCAGGGCAACTATAGAGGGTTCGTTAACTACAATTTCTTCATTATGAATGATAAGGGTATTCGCCGTACCCAGATCCATCGCAATCTCCTGTGTAAAAAAATTAAAAATTCCCATTATATTAAAAGCTCCGATTTTAGTAATGTTATTCGAATGCCTGCAAAATTCATGTAATTAACCCGAATTAACAAAGCACAAAATGCAGATTTTTCAGGCCTTCTGTTTGAATTAACAAGTCTCGTTAAAAAAGGGTAGGAAGTATATTTGGTCAATCAAAGCGAAAACCTTATTTATTTTGGTTTCACCCAATGCCAGATAAGTTCTATTCAAACGAAATTGCTGCGAATTTATTGGCTTCTAAATCAAAATCGGCAATTATTAGCAAACACAATGCCTGAAATTGTATTAGAGTTAGTGAACAATCAATTGTACAACTATCATCGTTGGTTGTGTCATCCTGATCCCGACTTGTCGCGGACTCACTTGTACGGTTTGAATTTTATTGAACAACGTAAACCGGGAGTCGTAAATCGCCAGTAACGTCAGGATAAAACTTGCGACTCCCGATTGCCGACTTCCGGTTCTTCAGTACAAGAGTGCGACTCAAGTAAAGTACAATATTAATTCAACAGTTCGGCGCAAAAAATAAAACCTGCAGCAGCCAACATAATTTTTTCCTGCACAGCAAGACTGCTATTTTTGCGGCACACAAAAATGATCACAATGAAAAATACGCCATTTACAGAAAAACATATTGCATTAGGCGCAAAGATGGCTGAGTTTGCAGGATACAACATGCCTATCAGTTATACCGGCATCAACGATGAGCATGCTGCCGTTCGCAACAATGCAGGTGTATTTGATGTAAGTCATATGGGAGAATTTATTTTGAAAGGAGAAAATGCATTGGATCTTATTCAACGTGTTACTACAAATGATGCTTCCAAACTAAGCAATGGCAAAGCACAATATTCTGCACTTACCAATAATGAAGGCGGTATTGTTGATGACCTTATTGTGTATTGCATTGAAGAAAATAAAGTATATATGCTGGTTGTAAATGCATCTAATATAGAAAAAGACTGGAACTGGATCAGCAGCCACAACAGTAATAATGCTGAGATGCATAACATTAGTGAAAAGACCTGCCTGCTTGCGATACAGGGACCCAACGCCTGCAAAATACTGCAGCCACTTACAGAACTTGATATCATGAATCTCAAATACTACACGTTTGTAAAAGGAACTTTTGCAGGTGTGGAAAATGTATTGATCAGTGCAACAGGTTATACAGGCAGTGGTGGTGTAGAAATTTATTTTGAAGACAAAGATGATTGCGCGGAAAAAATATGGAATACTATTTTTGAAGTTGGCGCTGCATCAGGCATTAAACCAATAGGTCTCGGCGCAAGAGACACGCTGCGTTTAGAAATGGGCTACTGTTTATATGGTAATGATATTGATGATACTACCACGCCACTTGAAGCAGGTCTCGGCTGGATCACGAAATTAAATAAAACAACAAGCTTTACTGCCAAAGAAATTTTAGAAAAGCAAAAGGCAGAGGGCATCACCAGAAAGCTGGTAGGTTTTGAAATGACCGAACGTGGTATTCCCCGTCACAACTACCAGGTCGTTGATAAAGACAATAATGTGATTGGTTATGTAACCAGCGGTACACAGGCGCCATCGCTTGGGAAAGCAATCGGGCTTGGTTATGTAAATATTGAACATGCGGCCTTAGACAATGAAATATTTATTTCCATCCGCAACAATGCAGTAAAAGCAAAAGTGGTGAAAGCACCTTTTGCGTAGAATTTTTTTTGTAGTCACCTGTGTTAATACTATAACGCTTTTGTTGTGTCACTCACTTGTACTTTTTATTCCCTTTTCAGCAAGTTTCGCCGGCGTAATATTATAGCATGCCTGTTATTCATTTAACCACCATTATCAATGCTCCAAAAGAACGCGTCTTTGATCTAAGCCGTAGTATAGGCCTGCACCAGTTGAGTCTGCAACATACCAATGAAAAAGCAATTGCAGGACGAACAAGCGGTTTAATTGCGTGTGGGGAAACGGTGACATGGCAGGCAAAGCATCTCTATAAAACAAGATCACTTACAGTAAAGATTACAGCAATGCAACCATATGATCATTTTACAGATGAAATGATGCAGGGTGATTTCAAAAGCATGCATCACGAACATCATTTCATTTTTGCAAACGGTCAAACAACGATGAAAGATATTTTCTGCTTTGAAGCTCCTTATGGAATTTTAGGCAAAATAGCATGCAGGCTTTTTCTTACAGGCTATATGACCAAACTATTGCAGCAGCGTAATCGTGTCATAAAAGAATATGCTGAAGCCGGCAAATGAAAAATGATACAAGCCGGTTGCCCGCTATATATTTACAATTACAAACGGCAATATATGCTTATGCATAATTTACTTTTCTGTTTCCTTTTATTTCTTTCGTTTTTCATGTCTTCCTGCAGCCGCAGCGTTATCGAATCCGGCAAAGCATCGTATTATGCAGATAAATTTGATGGCCGTAAAACAGCCAGTGGTGCGGTTTTCAGCCAGCGTAAATTAACAGCAGCACACAAAACACTGCCTTTCGGCACAAAAGTAAAGGTAACCAACCTGGCAAATGGTAAAACAGTAAAAGTAAAAATAAATGACCGTGGCCCTTTTGCAGCAGGACGTATTATTGACCTTAGCAAAAAGGCAGCACAAAAAATAGCATTGGTAACAGCAGGTGTAGCTGAAGTAGAAATAAAATATAAGAAGAAAAAAAACAAATGATCATGATGTTTTAGTTGCTGCATTTATATCTGTCTTTTGTTACCTCAGTTAAGTCCCTTTATTTTGCGGGATAATGTTTTACACTTGAAGCATATTATTTGCACGGTTACCAATGATCTTACTTACGATCAGCGCATGCAACGTATTTGTAGCACACTGGCTACAAATGGTTTTGATGTAACATTGATTGGCAGAACAATGCCCAATTCTATAACACTCACACAACAATTGTTCAAACAAAAAAGGCTCAACTGTTTTTTTCAAACAGGTTTTGCTTTCTATGCCGAGTATAATCTTCGGTTATTCTTTTACCTTTTGTTTAAAGGAGCAGATATAATTTATGCAGCAGATCTTGATACCATTTTGCCCTGCTATTTTGTTTCCGCAATAAGAAGTAAGAAAAGGATTTATGATGCGCATGAATTGTTTACCGAGCAAAAAGAAATTATTACCAGGCCAACTGTACATAAATTTTGGATGGCAATAGAAAAATTCGCTGTTCCAAAATTTAAATATGGTTATACTGTAAATATTTTTATAGCGGAAGAACTGAAACGCAGGTATAAAGTACAGTATAAAATAATACGCAATCTCCCTACATATTCTTCTCTTCATCCCGATAGCTATCGGGATGAAGAGGGGCAGGAGGTAAGGTCATTGAAGATCATCTACCAGGGCGCCGTAAACGAAGGCAGATGTTTTGAAACATTGATACCAGCCATGAAGCAGGTTGATGCCGCTTTAAAAATATATGGTAAAGGAAATTTCTTTGAACAAACCAAACAATTAATAGCAGCAAATAGCCTGGGAAACAAAATAGAACTGGCCGGTTATGTAATACCTCAGAAGCTGAAAGAAATTACGCAACAGGCTTATATTGGGCTGACCCTTTTTGAAAAAACCGGGCTCAATCAATATTATTCTCTCAGCAACCGGTTCTTTGATTACATAATGGCAGGCATACCACAAGTTTGCGTAAACTATCCTGAATACAAAACGATAAATGATCAATACAATGTGGCTTTGATGATTGATGAAACAGATGAGCAAACAATTGCTGATGCATTAAACAAATTACTACAAAATAAAAACCTGCATGAACAGTTGAAGCAAAATTGTGTTATAGCAAGAGAACAACTCAACTGGCAGGTAGAAGAAAAGAAACTGATTGACTTTTTTAGAAACATTTTATAAAAGCTGTGAGCCACGGGCAAAACATAATAGCTCATAGTCCGAAGCTATCAGCTCAGAGCTATTCTTCTGTACAAGAGTGCGACGCAACGAATGCCTCATAGCAGCAAAACAGCCTGGCCCAAAAAAATTAAATAATTGGAAAAACATTTACATATCATCAGTCTTGATGTGCCGTGGCCGGTAAATTATGGCGGTGTGTATGATTTATTTTATAAGCTTCCTGCATTGCAGGCGCAGGGTGTAAAAATTCATTTGCATTGTTTTGACAATGGCCGCGGTGAACAACCTGATTTGAATAAATATTGCGAAGAAGTGCATTACTATCCGCGCAATACAGGCCACAAGGGATTTACTACCAAACTGCCATATATAGTTGCAAGCAGAAAAAATGATACACTTTTAAACAACCTGCTTAAAGATGATTATCCTATTTTTATGGAAGGGGTGCATTGCACGTACCCAACGCTGGATAAGCGTTTCAGCAAACGCAGAAAATTTGTGCGCATACACAATGTGGAGCATGACTACTACAAACAATTGTATGACTGCACAAAAATGCCAATAAAGAAATTGTATTACTTCTGGGAAAGTCACCTGCTGAAAACATATGAACAGCAACTGGTTCATAATGCATCAGCATTCTGGTCTGTTACTGAAAAAGATGCTCATTATTATCGTAATAAACTTGGTTGCAGTACAGTGGATTACCTGCCGCTGTTTCTTCCGCAATGGCAGGTTAATTGTAAAGAAGGCATGGGTACTTTTTGCTTATACCATGGCGATCTGAGTGTTGCTGCAAATGAATACGCGGTAAAATGGTTATTGGAAAAAGTTTTTAAAAATGCAGAACTACCGTTGGTGATCGCAGGTAAAAATCCTTCAACTTCGTTACAGGAACTTGTGCATAATAATGCTAATGCATGTCTTGTTGCCAACCCGGCAGAAAAAGAAATGCAGGATATGATTGCCAAAGCACAGATCAATATGCTCCCTTGTTTTAACAACACGGGTATAAAAATAAAATTGCTGAATGCTTTGTACAATGGTCGCCATTGTGTGGTAAATGAAGCAATGGTGAATGGTACATCTTTTGGTGAATTATGTCATGTAGCAGAAAGCGCAGATGCATTCAGAGAAAGGATAGAACAATTATATCATCAGCCTTTTACAAATGCAGAAAGAGAAGCAAGAAAAATGTTACTCTGCAATCATTTCAATAATGAAGCTGGTGCAAAGCAAATGGTGAAAGGGATATGGGAAACTTATGTGTAATTTAAAAGCTTATATGTTTACAAGTTCACGAGTTGGGTACCTAACACGCAAACTTTGCAAACGCGTAAACATGTAAACTTTCCTATACTTCCGTCACTGCACTATCAAACACTTTACCTCTTTCTGTTTTAAGCATGCGTGAAGGATTTTTACTGATAACGATAAAGTCATGCGTGGCCATAATTACGGCCGTTCCATAATCTTTACTGATCGCAAACAGCAGTTGCATAATTTCATCGCTGGTCTCGGGGTCAAGGTTGCCGGTAGGTTCATCTGCTAATATTAATTTGGGAGAGTTTAGTAAAGCTCTTGCAATATCAACACGTTGCTGTTCGCCCCCACTCATTTCAAAAGGCATTTTAAAACCTTTGCTTTTCAGGCCCACTTTATCAAGCACATCATTTATTTTTTCTTCTATCAATTTTTCATCTTTCCAGCCTGTTGCTTTTAAAACAAAACGCAGGTTCTCATGCACGTTTCGGTCTGTAAGCAACTGAAAATCCTGGAACACAACACCAAGATTACGGCGCAGGAAAGGCACTTTTTTCCACGTCATCTCTTTTAGGTTAAAGCCTGCTACAGATGCCTCGCCTTCTTTCAAAGTCAGTTCGCCATATAAAGTTTTCAGCAGGTGACTTTCCCAGAAGTAATACAATTTCTTTATTGGCATTTTTGTGCAGTCATACAATTGTTTGTAGTAGTCATGCTCCACATTGTGTAT
>JGI24806J26614_1000164_pt1 | contig 15875 bp, 7 predicted proteins | sample Kansoi200umMDA_FD_26614 | JGI IMG/M metagenome (IMG submission 26614)
TTCAGTTATTGGAACATTTCCAGGAGCAAGCTGGAATGAGCAAGCCAATTATCAAATGGCAAAAACACCTGATAATAATTATTGGTGGATACGCATCACTGATCTTACTCCAGGAACAGAAAATGCTTTTCAATATTTAGTAGATGGTCAGCTAAAAATTGGCGATGCCTATTCAGAAAAAGTCCTTGATCAGAATAATGATAGCGGCATACCTGCCAGCACCTATCCTAATCTTATGGCTTATCCATCACAAACAACAGGTATTGTAAGTGTGCTGCAAACAAATCAGCCAGCTTATACATGGCAGGTTCCAAATTTTTTAAGACCAGATAAAAGAGGCTTGATCATTTATGAATTATTGTTAAGAGATTTTTTACAGGCGCATGATTGGAAGACATTAAGAGATACGTTGAGCTATTTTAAACGAATGGGAATAAATGCAATTGAGATAATGCCTTTCAATGAATTTGAAGGAAACAATAGCTGGGGCTATAACCCTGATTTCTTTTTGGCTCCTGATAAATATTATGGAACAAAGAATGCCTTGAAAGAATTTGTTGATTCATGCCATTCAAAAGGTATTGCGGTGATCATGGATATTGCATTGAACCATGCAACAGGTCTTTGTCCTCTTGCGGCATTGTATTGGAACAGCGCAACCAATCAACCCGCTGCAAATAATCCATGGTTCAATGTAACGGCAACGCATCCGTATAATGTATTTAATGATTTTAACCATGAGAGTCTTGCTACACGCTATTTTACCAGTCGTGTGGTCGAGCATTGGCTTACAGAATATAAATTGGATGGTTTCCGGTGGGATCTTTCAAAGGGTTTTACACAAAACACCCAATGCAGTGGTAGTACTACCAATGAAGCTTGTATCGCTGCTTACCATCCAGACCGGGTAGCGATCTGGAAAAGATATTATGATACTATGCAGTTGAAATCTCCCGGTAGCTATTGTATACTTGAGCATTTTTGCGACAATACGGAAGAGATCGAACTCTCAAATTACGGAATGATGCTTTGGGGGAACTCAAGTTATAATTTCGAAGAAGCTGCAATGGGGTATGTAAGCACTTCAAATTTTGAAAGTGGAATTTTTAAAGTAAGAAACTGGACACAGCCACATTTGATCACTTACATGGAGAGTCATGATGAAGAAAGAATGATGTATAAAAACCTCCAGTTTGGAAATGCAGCCGGTACCTATAATACAAAAGATATTTACACAGCATTGAGAAGAATGGAAATGTGTGCATCATTTTTTACTATGATACCGGGGCCAAAAATGATATGGGAGTTTGGTGAGCTGGGTTATGATTATCCCATTAATTATTGTACAAACGGAACCGTCAACAATGCATGTCGTCTTGATCCGAAACCTATCCGTTGGGATTATATGCAAAATATAAACAGGCAACGGTTGTATGATATCTATACAGCATTATTAAAACTTCGGTTCCACCCACTATATAAAAATGGATTTTTAACTGACCGGGTCACGCAAAACCTGGCCGGTGCATTCAAGTGGTTGCAGATAACTACTGATACCTCGAATATCTGTGTCATTGGAAATTTTGATGTAAATACATCAACAGGTACTGTAACATTTCAGAATGCAGGTACATGGTATGATTATTTGAATGGAAATACTTTTACTGCAACTGGTACAGCACAAACAATAAGTTTACAACCAGGAGAGTTTCATCTTTATTTGAACCGGAATGTTACAAATGTGGTTACGACACCGGTGACTAATATTGGCAACCAGCCAACGACGTTTACGATAAAAGTTTATCCAAATCCATTGATCGGAAATGGAGTTTTGGAAATTGAGAATGAAGAATTGGGAGCAGCAAGAATGCAATTATATAATGAATCCGGGCAAAAAGTTTTTGAAAGATCGTTGGGCGTACTTGCAAAAGGTGTGCATAAAATTTCCTTGGATGAAAGCGATAGAAAAAGTTTTTCAACCGGAATTTATTTACTTCGCATTTCGGTAAAAAACAGTGTGCAAACGAAAAAGGTCATATTGTATTGATCGCCACTATTTGTTATGACAGCGGACACATTAAAAAAGCTTAAGACGGCGGAAGCCGAAAAGATCAGTCATATTGATTATTTTAAGATTGCGATCTCAGTTGACTGTGTGATCTTTGGTTTTGAAAAAAAAGAATTAAAAATATTATTGATCAAATCGGATCTTGAAGAGTTTGCCGATAAATGGTCATTGCTCGGTGACCTGGTAAAATTGGATGAAGACCTGGATAGTGCGCCTTATAGGGTTTTAAAACAAAGAACAGGGTTGGATGATGTGTTTCTTCAACAAGTAGGAAGTTTTGGAGCTATTAATCGGCACCCGTCTGGTCGTGTTATAACTACTGCCTATTATTCATTGATCAATATCCGTAATCATAAATTAAAGATCACAGATAATGAAGTGCACTGGCATTCATTAAAGGATCTGAAAAACCTTGCATTTGATCATAAGCAGATCATTGAAGCTTGTTTAGAAAGATTGAGGATCCAAATAATGGATGAGCCGGTTATTTTTAATTTGTTGCCTGAAAAATTTTCATTGAGAGAACTCCAGGACCTCTACCAGGCGATCTTAGGAACAAAGCTTGACCGAAGAAATTTCCGCAAAAAGATCGCATTAAAGAACTGGCTTGATGACCTTGATGAAATGGAAGATGATGTGCCACACAGGCCAGGCAAGCTTTATAAATTAAAAACAGGCTTAAAGAAAAATCTACCCGCAACCGAAAAGATCAAATAAGAGGTCAGGTTTACCATTTCCTGTTTGAATATGTGAAAAGAATTGATACAGATCCGAAGCAGCAATGTGAAGAAGACCCTACTCTTATATTATTCCACCAATAGCTAATGATTGTTTGTTTAACGGTTGAGTCCAAATTGGTTGAATTGGGTCAAAATCAGAAACCTATTTAAAAAAAACTGCTTAGAAATTTGTTGAATTAATAAATGTGTCTAAATTACACACTTAAAGTCGTATTTTTTTTTAACTCACGATAATTACTAATGCTTATGTCCTGCAAAAATCTGCTAAAACCAGCGGCTTTTATTTTCCTGCTTTTTATCTCGCAGTTAATATTTGCCCAAGACAGAGTTGTTACTGGAAGAGTAACTGACTCTAAGGATAACTCAGGTGTTCCGGGTGTTACGGTAACACCAAAAGGGATGAAAACCGGTACTCAAACTGGTTCGGATGGCTCATACAGAATCACAGTTGGTCCGGGAGTCACAGTATTAATATTTACTTCTATCGGTTACGCAACCCAGGAAGTAGATATTACCGGAAAATCCACTGCTGATGTAATACTTGTTATTACAAATTCACAATTAGGTGAAGTTGTAGTGACAGGTTATGGAACAGCAAGAAAAAAAGACCTGACAGGATCCGTCTCATCTGTTAAGGCAAAAGATTTTAACAAAGGTGTGAACACATCACCTGATCAGTTGATCCAGGGTAAGGTTGCTGGTTTGCAAATCACCAGTAACAACGGTGCACCCGGTGCAGGTGCAACGATTCGTATTCGCGGTACCAGCTCAGTTCGTTCAGGCAACACTCCTTTGATCGTTGTTGACGGAGTTCCGCTCGAAGGGGGTTCGGGTCGTCCTGGTCTTGGACTTCCTGGCATGGGAGACGCCCCAGGATCAAATCCATTGAACTACATTAACCCTGCGGACATTGAAAGCATTGATGTATTAAAAGATGCATCTGCCGCAGCAATTTACGGTTCACGGGGTGCAAATGGAGTTATTCTTATTACCACCAAAAAAGGTAAGACCGGTACTCCGTTAATCGAATTTGGTTATTCATTCGGTGTTTCCAAAATTGCAAATCAAATAGAGATTTTATCTGGTCAGGAATATGTGGCTGCATTAACAAAATATGGCTTACCTGCAACAGTATCTACCACGGCTGTACCAACAGGAAATTATGGCGCAAATGTTGACGCCATGGATGCGATCCTTCGCACAGGCACAACTCATAATGTGAATGTGGCTTTGAGCGGCGGTACCGAAAATGCACGCCAGAGAATATCAATAAGCTTTTTGAACGAGGAAGGTATTATCGAGGAATCTAAGCTGAAGAAATACACAATCGGATATACCGGAAATTTCAAATTTTTAGAAAGTAAAAAGCTTGGAATTGATGTGAGCGTTAATACTGCACAAATAACCGAAGAGGTCGTGCCAATTACCAACAATGCAGGTTTTCAGGGAAGCCTGATCGGACAGGCGCTGCAATGGAACCCGACACATCCTTTCACAAAAACGGATGGAACTTATTGGATCGAGCCACAGTTTGGCGCTTCGTCGGTAAATCCTCTTTGGAACCTGAAGATGTATGATGATAATGTAAATATAACCCAGGTCTGGGGTTATATAGCTCCTTATTACAAGTTTACAAATGAGCTGGAATACAAATTTCAGTATGGCCGTAACCAAAGCGATGGCCGTCGTACGGCTATGATAGGTCGCCAGCTTACTAATATCCCTAGCCTTAAAGACAGGGGATGGGCCAGCTCTTCAGAATCAAAATTGCTTGTAGAGCAATTCACTCATACATTAAGTTACAATAAGCAGATCAATCCTAATTTTAATTTGAATGCAGTGGTTGGTTATGAATATATAAATTTTGAAAATTCGAATTCAGGCTTGACTGCACAGGATTTTGCAGATATTGGAATTCCTTATTATAATATGTTTGGATATAGTACAAGCTCTTCGCGCAATATCTGGCACTATGAGTCACCCACCAACGAACTTCAATCAATGTTTGCAAGAGCTAATGTTAACATTAAGAATAAATACTTATTGACAGCTACAGTCAGGAGAGATGGTTCAACAAAGTTTGGTGAAAACAATAAATACGGAGTGTTCCCTTCTTTCTCTGCAGCATGGAATGTAACTAACGAAACCTTTATGCAAACTGTAAAATTTGTTCAAAATTTGAAAGTGAGGGTGGGCTGGGGTCAAACCGGTAACCAGGAATTTCCTCCCGGTGCATCGCAAACACGTTTTGGTGTATCGGGCCCCGGATCAATTAGCCAGCAAAACGTAGGAAACCCTGATCTGAAATGGGAAACTTCCACAACATTAAATGCAGGTCTTGATTTTCAGTTATGGAAAGGACGCATCAGTGTAGTTGCAGATTATTTTAATAAAGAAACTGAGGATGTGTTATTTGAATTGGACTTTCCACAACCCGGTGCTTCTTCTGCAAAACAATGGAAAAATCTCCCAGCCACTATCAATAACAAAGGAGTTGAGCTGGCGGTCACTGCAAGCATTATTAAAAAGAAAGATCTTACATGGGATCTTGGTGTCAATGGTGCCTGGCTGAAAAACATGTTAGAAGGCTTAAATGGTACCTATAATACAGGTGCATTGAGTGGCCAGGGAAGTTCTGGTGCATATGTTCAAAAACTCGCTTCCGGCTATCCGCTGAATGTTTTTTATCTCAGAGATTTTCAAGGTATGGATAAGACAACCGGCCAGGCAATTTATGCACAAGATGGGGACGTTTCATTTTATGGTGAAGACCCTAACCCTAATTTTTTAATGGGTGCCAGTACGGAGGTAAATTATAAGAAATGGACGTTTACCATTAATTTCAACGGTGCATTTGGCCATTATATTTATAATGAAACTGCAAATAACGTAATCCCTATTACGAATCTTGGAACAAGAAATGTTGCAAAATCCTTTATCAACAGTGATGTAAGAGAAGATCTGTCAAACCCGATCACACCTTCGACAAGATTTTTAGAAAAAGGGAACTTCATTAAATGTCAGAATGCCAGGATCGCTTATTCGCTTGGAAATGTTACCAAACAGTTTAAAAATGCAACTATAGCAGTGACCGGTCAAAATTTATTTACAATTACCAAGTACACAGGCTTCGATCCGGAAGTAAATGTCGATAAGAATATCGGTGGTATTCCTTCTAATGGTATTGAATATATTCCATTCCCAAGTGCAAGAAGGTTCCAGATAAGTATAAACTTTTCTTTATAAAAAAATAAAATTTGCTTGATATGAAATACAACAAATTAATTATAGTTGCTTCGGCTGCAGTTTTTCTGGTAGCTTGTACCAAGCTCGAAGAAAAATTCAATAGCGAGACAACCCAGGGCAGTACTGGCGGCGGCGGCGGTAATGCAGCTGCCTTGCTTAATGGTGCATACCGATCTTTAAATAGCCCGTTCCAGGACCAGGCCCGTTTGTGGGGTGCCGTAGAACAATCAACAGATGAAGCGGTTGGTCCTACAAGAGGCGGTGACTGGGATGATAATGGTATATGGCGTGTTTATCATAATCACCGGTGGACTGCAGACCATCAGTTTTTAACGGATACATATCGTGAATTACTCCAGTCTCAATTTGCGGCTACTACAGTACTTGATAACAACCCTACTCCACAACAAGCTGCTGAAGCAAGATTCATCAGAGCCCACACTATGTTTTGTGTTTTGGACGGCTGGGACCAGGTTCCTTTCCGTTCAACTTCACTGGGTGATCTAACAACAACTCTTCCTGAAGTTAAAAAAGGAACTGCATGTGCAGATTATATTATCAGTGAATTAACAGCAGCTATTGCCAACCTTCCGGCCGGTAATGGAATTGGTCGTGCATCAAAGAATGCTGCAAAAGCATTATTGATGAAGTTATATCTAAACAAAGGAGTATACGCCAACCGCGCTACCCCAACTTTTGCTGCCGCAGATATGAACCAGGTGATCGCAATGGCTGACCAGATCCTTGCTGATTTTCCTGCTTATCCTGGCGGGTTCACTCCAAATTTCTTTGACAACTTTACTCCCAACAATGATGTTATTGGTAAAGAAATAGTTTATAGTTTAAAAAATGATAACGCAACTGGTACAGGTGGTAATGGTGTTATGTTCCATTATCATTGTGGCACTCACTATAATCAGACCCCAAGTGGCTGGAATGGTTTTACCACATTAGGAGACTTCTATGATGCATTTGATCCAGCCGACAGAAGAAGAGGTGGTGGTAATGTAGGTCCTACCGATTTTGGATATTATCCTGGTTTTACCAATGTAACAGGAATGAGAGTTGGTATGTTATTCGGTCAACAAAAGAATGGTGCAGGTGCGAACTTACAGGATAGAAAAGGTAATCCACTTTCATTCACAAAAGCGGTTGCTTTAAAAGAAACAGGAGCCAATCTTGAGGTTACAGGTATTCGTGTTGTAAAATATGTTCAGGACCAGGTACACCAGTTCCCTGCAGATAATGATATGGTGATATTCCGTCTTGCTGATATTCTTTTAATGAAAGCCGAAGCTATTCTTCGTGGTGGTACAGCTACTCCGGGCCCTGGCGGTTATGGCGCTACAGCAGCAGCAATCGTAAATAATATCCGCATACTTCCTTCAAGAGGTCCGTTGCTTCCATTGGGAACAGTTGACCTGAATGCTATTTATAAAGAAAGAGGGTTTGAATTGTATTGGGAAGGTTGGAGAAGAAATGACATGATCCGTTTCGGAACATTTCTGAATGCAAGAACATTGAAAACTACAGCTAGTGGTGCAGAACGTCTTCTTTTCCCGATCCCTAACCAGCAGCTGACGATCAATCCGAATTTGACCCAAAACCCCGGCTATTGATATATCATAGTATACAAGCAGTACTAAAAAAGGCCATTTGAAAGAATGGCCTTTTTAGTTTTCTATGATACTCTTAGCTTGCATATTTTGTGCTTTAAGTATGAAACATTATGCCGTTGTCTTTTGTTTTCTTTCGCTGATCATGAATTTTTTTTCATGCAATGAAAAAAAAGAACAGACACTTTTTACGTTCCGGGAAAATACAGGCATCAACTTCATTAATGAAGTGAAAAGCACAAGAGATTTCAATGTTTTCCGGTATCGTAATTTTTATAATGGAGGCGGTGTGGCTATTGGCGATATTAACAATGATAGCTTGCCTGATGTTTTTATGACCTCTAACATGGGAGCTAATAAGCTTTACCTGAATAAAGGGAATTTTACATTTAATGATATCTCCGCAAAAGCCGGAATTGAAGAAAAAGGAAAATGGAACACTGGTGTAGTGATGATTGACATCAACGATGATGGCTGGCTTGATATTTATGTATGTAATGCTGGTATTGATAAATGGAAAACACAGGATGGCAATAAGCTTTTTATCAATAATCATGACCTAACATTTACAGAAAAAGCAAAAGACTATGGACTTGATGAAAAAGGATATACAACTCATGCTGCTTTTTTTGACTATGATCTTGACGGCGACCTCGATTGTTATATCCTGAATAATAGTTTTATTCCAGTTAATACACTCAACTATTCAAACAAAAGAGAACTGCGTGCAAAGGACTGGCCTGTGGAAGATTTTGTAAAGGGTGGCGGTGATAAATTACTGCGCAATGATAAAGGCCACTTTAATGATGTAAGTGAACAGGCAAATATTTATGGAAGTCTTATTGGTTTTGGCCTGGGAGTAACTGTTGGCGATGTAAACGGTGATCATTACCCCGACCTGTACATCTCTAATGATTTTTTCGAAAGAGACTATTTATATATCAATCAAAAGAACGGAAAATTCAAAGAAGAATTGCAGCAATGGATAGAACATACAAGCCTTGCATCCATGGGCGCCGATATAGCTGACGTAAATAATGACGGTTACCCGGATATTTTTACAACAGATATGCTACCTGGTAATGACTATCGTTTGAAAACCACTTCTTCATTTGACGGTTATGATATTTATCACAAGAAAGAATTACAGGGATTCTATCACCAGTTTCAGCAAAATGCTTTGCAGGTAAATAACCGTAACGGAAAATTCATGGAAACTGCATACTTCAGCCGTGTGGCAGCAAGCGACTGGAGTTGGGGCGCATTGATGTTTGATGCAGACAACGATGGACTCAATGACATCTATGTTTGCAACGGCATTTATAAAGATGTTATCGACCAGGATTTCATTGATTTTTTTGCGAATGATATTATTCAGAAAATGGTGAGCACCGGTGAAAAGGAAGAAGTGCAAACCATAATTGACAGCATGCCATCTGTGCCAATAATAAATAAAGCCTTTCGGAATACAGGTGATCTTACCTTTTCTGATGAAGGAGTGAACTGGGGTTTTGATAAGCCTTCATTTTCTAATGGCGCTGCCTACGGCGATCTTGATAATGACGGTGATCTTGACCTGATCGTAAATAATGTGAATATGCCTTGCTTTGTATATAAGAACAATAGCAGGGAAATGAATAGATCTCACTTTGTTTCATTTCAGCTTCGCGGAAGATCTCCAAACAAATTTGCTATTGGCGCTAAAATTGAATTAATGACTGATAGTGGCATGTTGACAAGAGAATTGATCCCGAGCCGCGGCTTTCAGTCAAGCATTGACTATAAAATTGTGATTGGTTTAGGCAACAGGAAAATTCATGCAGCTACCGTGACCTGGCCAGACAGATCCGAAACGCACTTGATTGAATTAACAATCGATAAAAATTACGTTATCCAACAACCTGATACCGGCATTGTTTCTACAAACTTACCATCAATAGTACCACAAGCTTTATTCACTGAAACATCTCAACAATTTGATAGGCATACGGAAGACAGTATGTTCATAGATTATTATGCTGAAAGGAATATTCCTGTGATGCTTTCAAGGGAAGGGCCAAGAGCTGCCGTGGCTGATGTAAATAAAGACGGGCTCGCGGACATTTTTATTGGTGGCGCAAAAGAACAGGCGGGAGAATTATATATTCAAAATAAAAATGGTTTTGCAAAGAAAACTCAAAAGTGTTTTGAAGATGATAAGCAATTTGAAGACGTAGCTGTATTGTTCTTCGATTGTGATAAAGATGGTGACCAGGACCTTTTTGTTGGTGCCGGTGGAAATGACCTGCCACCAAGAAATATATATTTAGAACACAGAATATATTTAAATGACGGGAAAGGAAATTTTAAAAAAAGCATTGGAGCTTTTCCCGTAATGATAACACCTGCAACGGTGACGACAGGCATCAGAGCAGAAGAACAAAGAGACCAATTGAAAAAAGATACTATTAAAAGGATTTCTCAAACTTCAAATAAAGATTCGATCGGTCACAACGAACAAACCTCCGAAAAGGGAAAATGGATAAATGTTACCGAAAGTTTCAAAAACTATAATTCAAACATTGGCGTTGCTATTGCAAATGATTTTGACAGCGATGGAGATCCTGATCTTTTTGTTGGCGGTAGAAGCCTGTCCTATAATTATGGCGCCAATCCTCAAAGTTATATTTATGAGAATGATGGTAAAGGACATTTTAACAATGTAACCGAACAATTAAATCCCGCAATTTCAAATATTGGGATGGTGACTTCTGCAACCTGGAGTGATGTAAATGGTGATAAGAATAAAGAACTGATCATTGCCGGTGAATGGATGGCTCCAAGAATTTTTACCTATAATAATGGTAAGATGAACGAGATAACCACAAGCATGAATAATCTGTTTGGTTGGTGGCAATCAGTGCAAGCCGCAGATCTCGATGGTGATGGGGATAATGATCTTGTGTTAGGTAACTACGGAAATAATTTTTATCTGCGTCCTGATCCTTCGCATCCTGTAAAACTTTGGATAAATGATTTTGATATGAATACTTTGCCTGACAAGGTTTTTTCAAAAACAATAGATGGCAAGGATATTCCTGTGTTTTTGAAAAAGGAATTCACCGATGCAATGCCTTCAATGAAGAAAGAGAACCTGCGGCATCATGAATATGCAAAAAAAACAATTCAAACTCTTTTTAAGGCTGAACTGGTCAAATCGGCAACTGTAAAAACATTCAACTACAGCAGCAGCGTTATCGCATGGAATGAGGGCAACGGAAAATTCACTGTTCAGCTACTGCCACTTCAAGTACAATTATCAAGTGTGAATGCGATACTTTGTAAGGACGTGAATAGTGATGGAAAACCTGATCTTGTTTTAGGCGGAAATATCACTGAATGCCTGCCACAATTTGGAAGATTGGATGCGAACTATGGAATTATCCTGGAGAATAATGGCAATAGACAATTTACGGAGATATCACCAGCGCAAACTGCGATATCGATCACAGGGATGGTTAGAGATATAAAATGGATCAATGGAAACAAGGGGAGCTATATTTTATTTTTAAGGAATAATGATTATCCGGTTATATATAAACGCCCCCTGTCCTCGGCCGCGGCGGAGTGACTTAGGTTGAAAAGTATTTATAGTTCTGAGAGTTTCTTTATCCCGTAGGGATAAAATATTTATAGATAAATGGGTTATAAAAAAAGAACCCCGTAGGGGTTCAACATTGTTGAATAGAATTACAGAACGATGAAGAGTGCGACGCAACATAAGCTTAATAATAATACTCATGCCGGGTACCCAATATGTATTCTTATAATATTGAGCTTCTTTCTTTTTTCATGTAACGATAAAAAAAAACCCACCCCGGCACTGTTCGAGGCGCTTACCAGTAAATCAACCGGGATTGATTTTGTAAATAAACTGACACCAACGGCTCAGTTCAATATGTTCAAGTATATGTATTTCTATAATGGCGCCGGGGTTGGAGTTGGTGATTTTAATAATGATGGCCTTAGTGATATTTTCTTTTCTGCAAACCAGGGAGAAAATAAAATGTATCTGAACCAGGGAGGAATGAAGTTCAAAGATGTAACGAAAGAAGCAAGAATACCACAGGATGGAGGCTGGAGCACTGGCGTTTCAGTTGTTGATATTAATAATGATGGATTGCTTGATATTTATGTTTGCCGTGTTGGCAATTATGAAACACTGAAAAGCAAGAACCAGCTCCTTATTTGTAAGGGAAAAGATGCGAATGGCATTCCTTATTATGAAGATGAGGCATCAAAGATCGGACTCGACTTTAGCGGGTTTAGCACACAAGCTGCATTTTTCGATTATGATCTTGATGGTGATCTTGATTTCTTTCTGATGAATCATTCTTTGCGATTCAATGGGACACTTGCAGAACGTTCATCATTCATGAACACCTATGATACGCTTACGGCAGATTATCTTTTTAGAAATGACTCAGGGCGGTTTGTTGATATTAGCGCAACAGCAGGCATCAATCGCTCAGTTATTGGTTATGGGTTGGGGCTTTCAGTTGCTGATATCAATCTTGATGGTTATCCTGACCTGTATATAGGTAACGATTTTCATGAGAACGATTATCTGTACATCAATCAAAAGAACGGAACATTTAAAGACACACTTGTGTATGCCACGATGCATACAAGTCAATTCAGCATGGGTACCGATGTGGCTGATATTACCAATGATGGTTTTCCTGAGATCATTTCAATGGATATGATGCCGGAGGATCCCTACATATTAAAAAGATCATTGGGAGAAGATGAATACAACCTGTTCCATAATAAGATTGAATTTGGTTATCATCCCCAATTTGCCAGGAATGCATTGCAGTTGAACAGGAGAAATGGCCTATTCAGCGACATTGGTTTTTACAGTAATGTGTTTGCAACCGACTGGAGCTGGTCAGCGCTATGGACCGATTTTGACAATGATGGATGGAAGGATCTTTTTGTGAGCAATGGGATACCGCGGAGAATGAATGATATGGATTATGCAAATTTTGTAAGTAATACTGAAGTTCTTAAGAAGTTCAAGGAAAATAAAGCTGATGAAAAAGATATGGCGCTTGAACAAAAGCTTCCCCAAATAAAACTGAAAAATAAATTTTACCTGAATAAAGGCGATGCAAGATTTACTGATGCTGACTCAATGATCAGGAATAGTCCAAAAACATATTCAAACGGCGCTGCCTATGCTGATTTTGATAACGATGGCGACCTGGATATGGTGGTAAATAATGTTGATGAACCGGCCGTGATCTATAAGAATCTTACAAATGATGGACCCGCAAAAAGATCTTTTCTTGAATTAAAACTTAAAGGCGATCCTTTAAACATAAATGCGATCGGTACCAAGGCCATTGTATTTGCAAATAATGAGATCAGGACCTATGAGAAATTTCCTGTCAGGGGTTTCCAGGGAAGCATGGAAATTCCATTGCATATTGGAACAGATAAAACAGTTGTTGACTCTATTTATATTATTTGGCCAGATAATAATTATGAAAAACTTCCGGCGATTAAGGACTCGATCTTATCAATTGTATATAAAAAAGGCTTGCCGAAATTTAATTATAACATAATTACGCAACATATAAAGGATCCTGTAAGACCAGCAACTGATATTACAAATGAAACGGGATTAACATTTTTTCATGAAGAAAATTCATTCAATGAGTTCGACCGTGAACCGCTTATTCCTTTTATGACATCAAGAGAAGGTCCGGCACTGGCTGTTGGTGACGCAGATGGTGATGGTCTTGATGATGTGTTTGTGGGGTCCTCAAAATTTAAAAAATCTGCCGTGTTCATTCAAACATCACAAGGAAAGTTTTTAAAAACGACCCAACCAGCATTGGATCTTGACAGCACATATGAAGATGTGGATGCCGTTTGGACAGATGTGAACAATGATTCATTCAACGACCTTGTTGTAGCAAGCGGTGGCAATGAGTATTATGGCAATAGCGAATTTCTTTTACCAAGAGTTTATTTAAATGACGGTAAAGGAAACCTTCAACGTTTAACTGATGCATTTGAAAAAAATGTGATGCTTACTGCATCCTGTGTAGTGCCGTATGATTTTACCGGTGATGGCTTTACTGACCTGTTTATTGGTGGCAGGGCAATTCCCTGGGAATATGGCGCCACGCCAAGATCTTATTTATTAAAGAACGATGGCAAAGGAAAATTCACTGATGTAACGGAGCAATACAATAAGGAATTAGCAAGAGTTGGATTTGTAAAACATGCAGCATGGACCGATCTTGATAAGGACAATGATAAAGATCTGCTTATTTCACTTGAATGGGATGGCATAGTTGCTTTCGTTAATAACAAAGGCAAGTTTGAGAAGAAATATATTACTGCAAAAAAAGGCTGGTGGAATTTTACTTTGCCTGTTGATGTAGATGGAGACGGTGATCTTGACCTCGTTGCCGGCAATCTTGGATTAAATAACCGGTTAAAAGCCACTGAACAACATCCTGTAAGACTTTATTATAATGATTTTGATGGCAACGGCAAGAAAGAGCAGGTGCTCACCTATTATCTTGGAGGAAGAGAGATCCCATTTGCAACCAAAGATGAATTGGTAAAACAAATACCGGAGCTAAAGAAAAAATATTTATATGCAGAAGATTTTGCAAAAGCTTCCCTGAAAGATATATTTAATAGAGATAAATTGGAAAAAGCATCAATACTTACAGCTGATTATTTTTCAAATGTAGTTTTGATCAATAATGGAAACTGGAGTTTCACTTTGAAAGAATTGCCCTGGGAGGCACAGCTGACCCCTTACCGGGATGCTGCAATAGCTGATGTGAACAATGATGATAAACCTGATATTTTACTTGGAGGGAATTTTTATCCGAATAATATTCAAATGGGAGAATACGATGGCGATTATGGTACGGTTTTAATAAATACAGGTAACGGAAATTTTAGTTATGCAATGTTGAACGGTATTGCAGTTAAGGGGGAGATAAGACATATAAGACAAATAAGCCTTGCTAAAAAAACTGCTTATGTTCTTGCAAGAAATAATGATAGCCTGAAAGTGATAAGTTTTAAATAAACAGCTTTTTTACAAAACCGGGTAGTACAATTTTGTGATCCATTTGGTCGTATCAGGTTCTTTCATCCTGTCGGTAATAAGCAACTGGTAAGGAATAGCAGGCGAGGTGTACTGATGATCTTCACGATAATGTTCCAGCTCTATAAATGCTGATTCAATTGTGCGGGGCCCGCCCTGTATCTGCACCTCAAGTATATTACCGCCTTTCAACATGAACTTTGAAGCAAACTCTTTTGTGTCAGGTAGCGTCCTGTTAACTGGGATCGCAGTCATTACCTCATAGTTCGTGCTGTCGATCTTCATTACATTCAGCATTGGAAGATTTTTTTCTGTGGCTTTATTATCGGCAATATATTTTTTCAGGCTTTGTATCATTGCATCAATATCTTTTTCTCCGGGCTTATGATCAAATGAACGGCGGGTGGAGATCAAAACTGAATCAACGACACTTACTTTATGGATCGGGAAGCCATAGATGTTTTCGGGTTTATCCAGGAAAGATCTAATATGACCAAGCAATGTGCTCATATTTTCCTGTGTACGTTTGGCATCCCTGTATATAGAAAATCTTTTAAAAGGATTATTGCTTGTCTGTTTTTCCGCATCCCACATGATCATTATTGAATCGCCATTTAACAATACCAATTCCATCCGGCTTTTTATTGTATCTATGCCGGCATAAATGTTTACATTGATAACATTAAACGCATTTCCGCCAAGCTTGTACTGTTCACCATTATAATTGAAAGGAGTTTTATTGGGCCACCATTTTCCCCAGCTACTTTCATTTGTCAGTATACGGGAAACACCGGGCAGTGCTGCATTAACTGTAATTGTTTTTTCCATCTTCATTTTACCGGGGATCAATACATAAACTGCGAGTAAAAGGAAGGAAGCTGACAAAACCAATCCTATTAATATTTTTTTCATATTCTTAACGCTATAGCGGCAAAAATAGGGACTGTGAAATAAATATTTATGTCTTTGTCAATTGCAAACGTTTGCAGCTAAATGGCTAGAAAAAAGGACAAATCTGGTATTTCATTGTTACTTTCATAGAGTTACCAAACTCATGAATGCTTATGAATCGCAATCTAATTCTC
>JGI24806J26614_1000165_pt1 | contig 15824 bp, 13 predicted proteins | sample Kansoi200umMDA_FD_26614 | JGI IMG/M metagenome (IMG submission 26614)
GGTGGTGCATAAATGGCACCACGACAGTCATATCGCTTCTCCCTGGACGGCTTTTTCTTTTCACCCGATCGAAGGTTTGTTCCAGGCGATCTTTCTTCCGCTGATACTTTTATTCCTGCCCATGCATTTATATGTATTGGTGATCATGCTGGTCATCATGTCATTCAGCAGTGTGATCAACCACCTCGATATTGAGATCTATCCCAAATGGTTCTCAAAAGTATTTTTTATGCGCTGGCTGATCGGGGCCTCGCATCATTCCCTCCATCATAAACAATATAAATACAATTACGGGTTGTATTTTACCTGGTGGGATAAATGGTTAAAGACGGAAAGAAAGATCGCCTGGAACAAACCTTCGATCGGGTGAAAAGAAAAAGCCGTCCAGGGAGAAGCGATATGACTGTCGTGGTGCCATTTATGCACCACCTTGAATATGCTGGGAATATGCATCCAGCGATGCAGCCAGTAATAATATGTTTCCTGCATTGCCATAGCCGCTATAAGGCTGACCGGCAACCACCAGAGCGGGTATTCATGGATATCCTCGTATAATTTTGTATAGCCTTTTTGCCAGAATAATAAAAGTACAGCACCCGAAAACCCAAATAAAATGGCCGTGATATTACTCCGGAAGATCTCTTTTTTAAATTGACCGGGACTGTATGCCCTGTCTGTGATCTTTTTATTTTTCCATTTTTTACTGAACCAGATATAGAAGGCCGCGTAGAACAGACCTGAAATAAGAAAATAGCGGCCCACCACCACTAAATACACGATCAAAGCGGCGAGCAGGAACCATCCGGGTTGAGAAAAGTCGGGGAGATTTTCCAAGTCTTAAAGGTACAGAGTTTTCAAGACAGAGACACTGAGATACAGAGATACACAGAGGATTTTAAGAATATATGATCTCTGTAAACTCCATGCCTTTGTATCTCTGTCTTCTATCCATTAAAAAGAAAGGCTGCCGTAGCAGCCTTTTAGCAGAGCAGTTCGTATCGGTGCAAAGAGTTCCTTTAAGGAACGTGGTTTAAAATACTCAAGGTAGACACCCAGAATTACAGGGACTGTCGACTGATTACTGTAGACTATCGACTGCCTAAGCGTATTCTTCTTTAGCGGTCTTACTGTATTCATCGATAAGCTTACGTTGCAGATCGAAAGGAACGGGTTCATACGCAAGAAATCGCATTTTGAATTTCGCTCTTCCCTGGGTGATCGAGCGCAAAGAGGATGAATAACCATCCATTTCCGATAAAGGAACCTTCGCGATCACTTTCTGAAAATGTCCATCGCTGTCGATGCCTTCCACGATCGCACGACGGCTTTGAAGGTCGCCCATCACAGGACCCGTAAGATCATCGGGACATAATACTTCCACCTGGTAAATGGGTTCCAGTATCTGTGGGTCAGCCTGCTGGAAAGCCTGGCGGAATGCCTGCAAACCGGCGATCTTAAAGGAGATATCATTGCTGTCGACCGGGTGCATTTTCCCATCGTATACACAAACACGGATATCCCTTGCATAAGACCCCGTAAGCGGGCCATTGTGCATTTTTTCCATCACACCCTTTAATACGGAAGGCAGGAAGCGGGCATCGATAGCGCCGCCAACGATACAATTATAAAATACAAGTTTTCCTCCCCAATCAAGGTCATAGGTATCCCTTCCTCTTACATTCAGATCTTTTGGTTCCGGCATGCCCTCGTACCAGGGTTCGATGCGCATATACACTTCACCGAATTGACCTGCTCCCCCACTCTGTTTTTTGTGGCGGTAACTCGCATCGGCCATCTTGCGGATGGTTTCCCGGTAAGCGATCTTTGGTTTTACAAATTTCACTTCCAGTTTATGGTTGTGTTCGATCTTCCATTTCGCAACGGCGAGGTGCATATCACCCTGGCAATGGATAAGGGTTTGTTTCAATTCGGGTGAAACTTCCACGATCAACGTAGGATCTTCTTCCTTCAACTGGTGCATGGCCTGTGATAATTTTTCCTCTTCTCCTTTTTTCAACGGTTCAATGGCAACGGTCATATTGGGAGAAGGGAATTCAATGGAGGGCAATTCAAAATTCTTGCCCCTGGCATGCAGGGTATTGTTGGTATGTGTATTTTTTAATTTCAGTGTCGCGCCGATATCACCCGCCACCAATTCACTGATGGCTGTTCTTTTATTTCCTTCCACCAAAAAAAGCTGGCTGATCTTTTCCGTAACACCGGTGCTTTCATTCTCCAGTTCCATCCCTGTTTTTATAGTGCCGGAATAGACTTTGAAAAATGACAGCTCGCCTACATGCGGTTCAGAGATGGTTTTATAAATAAAAAGGCAGGCGGGACCATTGGCGTCGCAGTTCAGTTTATCGCCGCTCCTTGTCACCTGCGCCGGCATTTCGTTGGCGCTTGGACAAACATTATCGATGAATCCCATGAGCCGGCCGCTTCCCATATTTCTCTCGCCGGAGAGGCAGAATAAAGGAAAGAGGTCGTGATTGATCATTGCTTTTTTTATCCCGTTTTTCAATTCATCCTCTTCCAGTTCGCCTTTATCAAAATATTTTTCCATCAACGATTCATCGTTGCTGGCCACCGCTTCGATAAGTTCTTTATGCAGTTCATCGGCCCTGGCTTGTTCTTCCTCGGGTATCGGGAGTTTCTCTGGTTTCCCGCCTCCATCCCTGAACTTATACATGGTCATCCGCAGCACATCGATGATCTCATGAAACCCTGCTCCTGTCTGGCGGGGGTATTGCACGACGACCACATTACTACCAAAATGCGACTTTGCTTCTTTTACCGTACGATCAAAATCCGCGTTGTCGTCATCCAGTTTATTGACCGCAAAGATCATCGGGGTCCGGAATTTTTCAGTGTATTCCCAGATAATATCTGTTCCCACTTCCACTCCCATCACGGCATTCAGCAACATCACGCCGGTATCCGCCACTTTCAACGCGGAGATCACTTCCCCGGTGAAGTCGCCATACCCCGGCGTGTCAAGAATATTGATCTTATACCCCCTCCATTTACTGTGGAGGAGCTTGCTAAAAATAGAATTACCACGTTCCTGTTCAAGTTCGTGGTAATCTCCTGTTGTGTTTCTTTCGGCTATGCTGCCGCGGCGGGATACAATCCCAGCCTCAAATAGCATGCATTCCGCTAACGTGGTCTTACCTGAGCCGGCATGGCCCAGCAAGACAATATTTTTTACGTGTGAGGTATCAAATTCAGGCATGACAAACTGATTTAACGATGAAAATGATTGTTTGCTTTGTCCGAAGACTCCTTCGGAGAATTTAATGGGGGGAAACAAAGCCAGTTGAAGAAAGGACAACTCACCTCGTTGGGAGGGCCTCCTTATTCTTTTCAACTTACAAACCCGGGGTTATTTCATCCGTTCTAAAAAAACGTTAAACTCTTCGCGTAATTCCAATAATGTTTGTTCCAGGGACTGTACTTCATCCAGCAGGGCTTCATGACGGCTAAGACTGTCTTCGTTGACATAACCGTTAAAGGCCACTTTTTCGAAATTCATCTTCCTGTCGTGTACTTTGATTGATTGTTTAAGATCGTGGATGTTGATACGCTGGATGTGAAACTGGTTGTGTAAATGTTCTACGTCCCGGAGCTGGTCTTTGGAGAGTGGTTGGCGGGCGGCCTGCTGGAGTTGCGTTTCGTCGCGGGTGAATTCATCACGGTATTGACGAAGTTTCTCTCTCCAGGCATTGCACTCTCCGCAAAGCTGTGAGATGTCTACCTGAACCATGGCATTTTAAATTTAAAAATGAAAAAATAAAGAACCTTTCTTTTCGAGGGGGCCGGAATGGTAAAGGTGGGTTTCGAAGGACAATAGTAAATTAAGGCCAATTTCCCAGAAAAGCAAGGAATTCCTATGGGTATTTATTAAAAAAAAATGCACATCGTTATTCCCCGAAGGCTTCTTCACATGATTGTCAAATAACCCATAACTTGCCCCTCTCCATGATCTCCCCAGGCACCATACAACAAATACTTGGCCGGCTTGACATTATCGATGTTATCAGCGGTTTTGTCAAGCTGAAAAAAAGAGGCACCAATTATATTGGCCTCTGCCCGTTTCATAATGAAAAGACGCCCTCTTTTACGGTCTCACCCGCGAAAGAGATCTACAAATGTTTCGGTTGCGGTCGAAGCGGGAACGCGGTCAGCTTTATCATGGAACATGAGAAATACAGCTACCCGGAAGCCCTGAAATGGCTGGCCGCTAAATACGGGATCGAGATCGAAGAGACGTTCAGGACCGATGAGCAAAAACAACAGGTGCTGGCGGCAGACAGCCTTTTTATCATCAATGCCTTCGCCCAGCAATTTTTTACCCATGCTTTATTCGAGACCGAAGAAGGACAGGATATCGGCCTGGCCTATTTTAAAGAAAGAGGGTTCCGGGAAGATATCATCCGGAAATTTCAATTGGGGTATTCCCCGGAAGATAGAAATGGTTTTGCGAAACAGGCTATCGCCAAACAATACAATGAAGAGTTGTTGATCAGGACGGGTCTTGTTGTCAGGCGCAACGAGCAATTGATGGACAATTACAGGGGCCGGGTCATATTCCCGGTCCATAATCACAGCGGCAAAGTGCTGGGGTTCGGCGCCCGTATCCTGAAGAGTAATGATAAAGCGCCAAAGTATATCAATACGCCGGAGAATGAGATCTATGTCAAGAGCAAGATCCTCTATGGGTCTTATTTTGCAAGACAGGCCATCGATAAAGCCGATGAATGTTTGCTCGTGGAAGGTTACACCGATGTGGTCTCTCTTCACCAGGCAGGTATTGAAAATGTGGTGGCTTCGGGGGGTACCTCCTTAACGATCGAACAACTCAGGCTGGTTAAAAAATACAGTAGTAACCTCACGATCATTTATGATGGCGATGCCGCCGGTGTAAAAGCGGCGTTGCGCGGGTTGGACCTTGCACTGGAAGAAGGGCTAAATGTAAAACTGGTACTGATCCCCGATAAAGAGGACCCCGATAGTTATGTGAACAAGGTTGGACCTACCGCATTTATTGATTTTGTAAAAAAGAACAAAAAGGATTTTATCCTTTTTCAACTGGAAGTGGCGCTGCAGGATGCCGGGGCCGATTCCATTAAAAAATCGGAGGTGGTCAACCAGATCGCCGAAACCATTTCCAAGATCAACAAAGCCGAAGACTTTACCCGTCAGCAGGATTATATCAAACAATGTTCTGAAATTCTCCGTATCGATGAGGGCGGGATGCACGCTCTTGTTAATAAGTTTATCAGGGACCGGATCAATACGCTGGAGAAAAAAACGGCATTTGATGACGCCAGGGCTGAGGAAGTAAAGGGACAGCAGCCACAGGATGTAAATTATGATGATGCCACGTTTAACCTGCTGTTCAAAGATGAGCTGCAGGAACGGGAAGTCGCCCGCTTGTTACTCGAACATGGCATTAAGAATTGGGATGACCAACAAAAGATCGCCGACCATATCTTCCAGGAAATGGTGGATGAAAGCCTGGTGGACAACCAGGATATCATGCACCTGCTAACGGTATTTAAAAAAATTTTCCGGGAGAACCCGGCTTCAGCTAACCCGAATTATTTTATTTACCACCAGGATCAGAAGCTCAGCACGCTTGCCGTATCGCTGTTAAATACACCCTATGAAGAAAGCGACCATTGGCGCAGGGAATTCAGTCAATCCACGGGTTACCAGAAAAATCTTTTTGAACAGTCATACGAGGATTTTATCGCCACCGTTGCGGTAGAGAACCAGGACCGTTTGATGAGCTATCTCAAGATGGATGTAGACAAAACAAAAGAGGAAGTGGAATCCGCGATAAACTACCTGAAACTCCGGAAAATAAAAAGAATGTTGTTAGAAAATCAATTGGACATGGAAAAACAACATACAGCGGATGAATACAACATGCTGCATCATACCCATGACCATTTAAAGAAAATGGAAGTCGAATTGACAAAGAATATGGGTGCCGTGATCATCAAATAGTCCTGTCCAGCAAAAGATCACTGTAGGAAACGTTTATAAGGTCGTCTTGTTTTATCCCGAGTACTTTTAAATAGTGATCACATTGCTGTCTTAACTTTGCCGGAGGCAGATCGGCCAGTTTGTTCCCGGCTTCGATCTCAACGAACGAACCCAGTGCCGCCACTTCGTCAATATGAAATTTGACATTGGCGATATAGTAGATCTCTCTTCTTTTATGCACAACGACTTTAATGCCCCAGGCATTTGTCAACGCTTCTTTTAATCCTGCTGCGTCTTCCACTTTTACCAACTGGAAAAAAGAGTTTTTGGGCCCGGTGCTATCATCCCTCCTGTAAAAAATAAGATTGTTCTCGATATTTCCTTCCCGTAGTTTCAACCGTCCCGATGATGTATTAAAATATGTATCGGTCTGTTCATCGATCCCGATAAAATTGGCTCCATTCGCTAACAGGTATTCCCTGATCGCGGATGTATCGGCGCATTTTGCTTTTATTTCAACATTGAGATAAGACATTTCGCGGATTAAATAAATCACGGATTAAGTGAAAAAAAATCACGGATTTCACAGATTACACGGATTGCATGGATGTCACATGTCTTGACTGATCAATATTTCTCATCTGTGTTAATCCGTGTAATCCGTGATCCATTATAATTTGTGATAATCGGTGATAAAAAAAAGGTTTGCTGCGTTGGCAACAAACCTAAATACATTTTACAAATAGCTGGCTAATCATTCTGCCACTGCAGCAGCCTGTCTCCTCCGGGTGATCGCAACATCCTCGCCTCTCAGGTCTTCTCCACCTTTTGTAAACCGCATGGCTGACCATACATGGTCAAGCTCCACTCTTTCGATGCTCTCATACCCTTCGCAGGTGAGCCGGTTCCAGCTGCATTCGCGATTGAGATCGGTGACAATTTTGGAGGTGGTTTTGGGATAAGCTACCCAGAATTTCGTTTCGCCTTTCAGGGAGGGCATTACATCTTTCAAAATGCCATTCAGCTGTGTTTCGCTTACAGCGAAAACCAATGCAAAATCGATCTTCCGGTTTTTTAATAACGGAGTCATGTTTTTGGCAAAGGATAATTTGCTGAATTGTTTTTCGATCGAGGAAGGCAAACCCTGAATTAAAAGATTCTTTTCGTCCGCCAGTTGTAACTTTTCAAGCAGTGTTTGTGACATACCTGGTAACTGTTTTAGAGGTTACTGTTATTAGTCCCGATTCGGAGGACCTCTAACATCGTTCTCATAGCAGGGAGGGCAAAGGTATGGAAAAATACTCAGGAGTAAAAGGAATAATCAATAAAAATGCCGCCAGGACTGAATTTCATGCGATTCTTTGCGTGTAATCAACAACTTACTCAATTCCCCATAGGCTTATAATATTTCATCGCTTCGGGCATAAATTTTTCCAATTGATCGATCCGGCGACCTTCCGATGGGTGCGTGCTCATGAATTCAGGAGGTTTTTGTCCGGATGCGGCATTTTCCATTCTTTGCCACAGTCCAATTGATTCGCGCGGGTTATAACCAGCCATCGCCGTCCATATCAATCCATAATGATCGGCTTCCAATTCATGCTTGCGTGAAAAAGGTAATAAGACGCCTAAAGTAGCGCCCACACCATAAGCCGCATTAAAAAGATTTTGTGTTTCCTGCGGCCTGTTCGAAACCGCTACCTGTAAACCCAACCCCACTGCCTGCGCGCCAAGTTGCTGGCTCATTCGCTCATTCCCGTGCTGGAAAATGGCATGCGACACTTCATGTCCCATGATGAATGCCAGTGCCGCTTCATTCTGCGAGATCGGCAACAGGCCCGTATACACTACGATCTTTCCACCCGGCATGCACCAGGCATTAACAGTTTTGTCATCAACCAGGTTGTATTCCCAATTATAACCGGCCAGTTGATTGGCGATGCCCTTTGATGCATAATACTCAGTAACGGCCCTGGTTATGCGCTGACCTACCCTGCGCACCATATCCAGGTCGCGGTTCATGGAAGAAGTGACCACCTTATTCGTTGAAAGAAATTGCTGGTACTGCGACGCGGCCATGGTTTGCAATTCAGATTCCGGTAATAATTTAAACTGGCTGCGACCGGTAACCGCATTTCTTGTACAGGCGATCAGCAGGGCAGACATTAAAATAAACGAAGTGATTTGTCTTATCATTTCTTTCGGATTTTAATCAAGAGAGGGGATCAACAGGTTCAACTTTGCGGATCAAAAATGATCTATCTCAACATATTTTTTTCATTCCTGATCGTGCCGATGCAGAGAAGCATCACGGCGCCGCTGTCTTCGGCGATCACGGTGTTTCAGTATCGGCACTTTGCTTTCACTTCCCTTCAGCAGCCGGCCTATATTTTTCTGGTGGGTCAACAGCACCATCAATGCCACCGCGATGGCGAATATCCGGTACAGTGGATTATCGACATTGAAAATGACAAGGATAAAAACAGGGAAGGCGACACTTGCCAGAATTGAACTTAAGGATACGAAACGGGTGAGATATAGGACGAGGATAAAAACACCAACGCAACTTAAAGCGGTCCATGGTGAGATCCCGAGAACGAGTCCGAATAAAGTAGCCACACCTTTTCCTCCCCGGAATTCAGCCCAGATGGGGAAAATATGACCGATAACCGCGGCAAGGCCGAGTCCTGTCTGAAGGTTCTGCAGGTTGATCTCACTATCGGCATACTCCGGCAAAAGCAGGGCAAGCTTCACCGCCAGGATACCTTTGATCATATCGGCCACCATTACAAATGTTCCCCATTTGGGGCCTAAAACCCTGTAGGTATTGGTAGCACCGGCATTACCACTGCCATAATCCCTGATATCGATATCAAAAAAGTAGCGGCTGACCCATACAGATGTAGGAATGCTGCCAATCAGATATGCCAAAAGAATAAGAAGTAGTTCATTCATAGAATGCCCATCCAACGGGATAGCAAAAATAAGCAAAAAAGATACCGTTAATGATAATTTAATGAAAGGATAAGCCTGTCTTAACGCTTGAATGCTAAGGATATCCAGTTTTTATTCATCCTTTTTCCACATGCTACTAAGGGAAAACCCCCGGCAATTGCGGAGATCTCCGCTTCGTCCGAATCGAGCAATCCGCTGAGCAATAAAAGGGAACCTGGTTTTAAACAAGTAACCATTGCAGAAAAATTCTCAAGTATTGCTTGTTTGTTGAGATTCACTAATAGGATATCATAAGTTTCACCGGTAATTATTTTATCTGCCTGCTTCAACCGTATATTCACACAAGAATTATTTTCAATATTTTCTTTTGCATTAGCGATACTCCAATCGTCGTTATCGATCGCGATGATCTCGACTGCACCCAGTTTCTCTGCAAGGATGGCAAGGATCCCGGTACCTGTTCCAAAATCAAAAACTTTTTTGTTTCTGAAATCGATATCACGCATCGCTTCGATCATCATTAAGGTTGTGGCATGATGACCCGTTCCAAAACTCATTTTAGGGGTGATGATGATTTCCTGTTCAACACCGGCTACCGGTGGATGGAATTCCGCGCGAATGGCAACAAAATCCTTAACGATCACCGGTTGAAAACCGGACTCCCACTCCGCGTTCCAATTCTTTTCCGGGATGAGTTCCTCCGAGAATGCCAGTTGATATTTGTAAGCGATCTCCTGCAGCAGCAGTTTGTCAAAATCTTGTTGCCTGATGAATGCCTTTAATGCATGTTCCGCTTCTTCAAACCCTTCATAACCCGCCTCCGCAAGGTGTGCGATCAACAGGTCCTGTTGTTCGGGCTGTAGATCTGCGAACGTGATTTGAATATGATTTGGCACCTGGCTACCAGGATAAGGGTTAAATAAAAAATAATCTCCTGACGAGACTCATTATGCTTTCTTTTTTCCAAAATTGTAAGCCGCCCTCAGTTGAATATAATTTGATTTTTCCCGGAAAGTAATAAAACTTGCCATTTTCGCATGCTGGCCGCTATAACAGAAAGCTATATCAACTTTCTTTTTGATCACGACACCCGCCCGGAAACAGAAAGTGATCCAGGAGTTATTAAATTCAATTGGAGCAATATCGCTTTCAGTCTTCATGGAAGGGTCAAAAAGTGATTGACGTTTCTGATGTTCCTTGTTTTCCGACACGGAGGCAAGCTGGAACAAAGCACCTGCACCCAGATAGGCATCGAAACCCGGTTGTTTTAAAAAATTATATGCAGGCCCGATGTAAATGGCCACAATGGAATATTTCAGATCATAAGTGTAATCATATCGGTATTCCGGGGTCGTTTTTGTGGCCTTGCCGTTATGCGAATTGCTGAAAAAAGAAATATCGGTTCTTACAAGGAGTCTTGCCGTTTTCGGATTCAGGTAGAAGTTAACTCCACCAAAAAAAACGGGAGCCGTGGAGTGCGAAAAAGAATATTCATGAGTAGGGAGCAATCCCCTGTCACCTTCGAAAGCGAAATCGGAACTATGAAGACCGGCTCCCAAAAAGAATTGAAACTTTCCGGGTGAATCACCGATGTCTTTATTTACCGTTACCCCCTCGTTATTGATGGCACGTACAGTTCTCTTCATCTCATCTTCCTTGTAATTTGTCCGGTTTATTTTACCAGCCAGTTTCGGATCCCTGGTTGCCGGAACGCCGGCCGCTATCAATTGATTGATGTACTCTTTGTCTTCATTCACCTGCCTTTCTTTCTCGGTATCATTGTATACCCTGTAAACCAGTTCCGCGGGTATGGCCATTTCAGCAGTTTTGAAAAAAAATCTCTCTTTTAAGTCATCCTGGTAGCGAAACAAGGTCAGCTTTCCTTTTTCGAGCACTTTTAAGAAAACCGCTTCTTCCCTCCAGGATGTATCCACCCCTATCTTCAGACGCGAAGTGATGACGGCATCCATGCTGATCCTGCAGCGGTATTTCTCGTAACGTTCCTCACCGGTTATTTCGAAAGAGAGGATATCATCAACTCCCAGCACCTGCAGGTCCTTTTCTGTACCCGAAATACTGAATTCGATCTTAGTAGGGTTTCTGATCCATTCCCGGTAATTAATAAACCCATCGACGACCTTGTTGTCGTTAGTTACAATGCGGCCAGCTTTAAAACTCCTTTGAGCGGAGCAGCAAATAGTGGTGAACAGTCCGAGACTGAGAAAGATTGTTCTTGTACTCATAAAAGGGACTTTGGACTAAAAATATTACAATTCCACAAATTGGTTCAAAATTTATTGCCTGCTGCATTCTCTTCTATAATCATCGACAGGTCCTAAAAAAATAGCCCTGGAATACAGGGCTAAAAATACTTCAGCGTTTCAACTATACTAAAAGATGGTAATGATTCTTCCTTATTGCGGAGGTGATTGTTCCTCTCTCGGCTTGAATTCAGGTTTGGGTATCAAAACTTTTCTCGACAATTTGAATTTGCCTGATTTCGGATCGGTCCCTATCAATTTTACTTTGATCACATCACCTTCTCTCAATACGCCTTCCAGCGTTTCCAGGCGTTTCCAGCTTACTTCACTGATATGCACCAATCCTTGCTTGCCGGGCAGGAACTCGACGAATGCGCCAAAAGGCATGATGGACTTCACCGTTGATTCGTATACATCTCCTACCTGCGGTACAGCTACGATCCCCTTGATCCAGGCCACCGCTCTTTCCACACCATCTTTGTTCGTACTGAAAATGCTTATCTCACCCCTGTTATTGACTTCTTCCAGGTTGATCGTTGTGCTTGTTTCTCTTTGGATCTCCTGGATCACTTTACCGCCGGGCCCGATTACAGCACCGATGAATTCTTTATCGATAAAGAGTTTCACCATTCGCGGCGCATGCGGTTTTACATCGGCCCTTGCCGCAGGAAGACATTCATACATTGCTTCCAGGATATGCAAGCGACCCTTTCTCGCCTGTTCCAGCGCTTCACGCATCACATCCATGCTGAGACCATCCACTTTGATATCCATTTGTACGCCGCAGATACCATCACGGGTTCCGGTCACTTTAAAATCCATATCACCGAGATGGTCTTCATCTCCCAGGATATCCGTAAGGATCGCGTATTTATTTTCTTTGGTGATCAATCCCATGGCCACACCTGAAACGTGTTTGGGAATTCCCACACCCGCGTCCATCAATGCCAGTGAACCTGCACAAACTGTTGCCATCGATGAAGAACCATTCGATTCAAGGATATCACTTACGATCCTTACCGTGTATGGGAAATCACCACCCGGCATCATTTGTTTCAAGGAACGCAAAGCCAGGGCGCCATGTCCTACTTCCCTTCTTCCGGGACCCCGCATCATTTTCACTTCACCGGTTGAGAAGGGGGGAAAATTATAATGTAAAATGAACTTGGAATAATCAGAAACGGCTGCACTTTCAATCAAAAGCGAATCTAAGGGAGTTCCTAAGGTAACGGTTGTAAGCGATTGGGTCTCACCTCTTGTGAACAACGCGGCGCCATGTGGTGAAGGCAATACGTCCACTTCCATGTTCAGACCGCGCACCTGGTCCAGTTTGCGGCCATCCAAACGAACCCTGTCATTCAGGATCATATCTCTTATCACATCGTACTGGAGGTCGTGGTAATAGGTTTTCGCCAATTTTTTGATATCATCAGCGAGGCTTTCACCTTCAGCGATCTTGTATTCAGTTTTAAGGTACTCCATCAATTCTTCCTGGATCACATCAAACCTGTCAGAGCGTTCGTGTTTGCCCAACGCGGCTTTTGAAACGTCCAGCACTTTTGTTTTGGCAAAGGCATTTACTTTTCCGCGGAGTTCTTCATTGTGCACCGGTTTTGTGTATTCTCTTTTCCCGGTCACCCCTTTCAGCTTCCGGAGTTCTTCCTGAGCCTTAACCTGGATACGGATCGCGTCATGCGCGATCTCCAGCGCTTTTACGAGGTCCTCTTCCAGACACTCCTGCGCCTGTCCCTCCACCATCATGATATTCTTATCCGTAGCGGCGATTATGAATTCAAGATCGGCCCTGGCCAATTCGCTGCGCAAAGGATTCAGGATAAACTGACCGTCAACACGGCCCACCCGTACTTCGGAAATAATCTCTTTGATAGGGATATCCGAAACGGCGAGTGCAGCAGAAGCGGCTAAGCATGCCAGTGAGTCCGGCATTACTTCGGGATCGCTTGAGATCAGGGTGATCAATACCTGTACCTCGCAGAGATAATCATCGGGGAACAAAGGACGAAGCGCCCTGTCCACTAATCGTGAAGTAAGGATCTCGTAATCATTCAAACGGGCCTCTCTTTTAAAGAAGGAACCCGGTATACGACCGGCGGATGCGAATTTTTCCTGGTAGTCGACCGACAAAGGAAAAAAGCTTTGTCCTTCCTTTGGTTCTTTATTCGCCACGACGGTGGCCAGAATGATGCAATTACCCTGGCGGACGGTTACAGAACCATCGGCCTGGCGTGCGAGTCGCCCGGTTTCCAGTAAGATCTCCTGGCCATCACGCAGGCTGAATTTTGATTGGATGGGTTGTGTCAGCATATGGAAAGAATTTTTTGTTTTTGTTCCTGGTTTATTCAGCAAAAAAGGAAGAGCTCCCTTTACTGGTGCCAGTTTTTTACGTGAATGAAAATGTTCTGAAAAAGAAACGATCCCCGGTAAAGGAATGGGAATGATTATTTATTTGAATTTCAATCCTGCGATCAAACTTCGGAATAAATGACGTTTCCCCGTTTCCCCTTTCGGGTTCCAGGGTATTACTTCCTGATCCCGAGTTTCTCGATCAACTGGCGGTAACCTGTCAGGTTATGTTTTTGCATATAGTTCAGCAAACGTTTACGTTTACCAACCAGCTGCATCAATCCGCGGTGGGTAGAGAAATCTTTTTTATTTTCCTGGAGATGATTGCTTATCTGGCTGATCCGCTCAGTAAGCAGGGCGATCTGGCCCTCAATGGATCCGGTGTTTGTTTCTGTTCCGGCGTAAGTTTTTAAAACTGAACTTTTTTTCTCTTTTGTTAATGGCATCTTTTAAATTTTTAATGTTTCATCCTGTTTTGTCATCCTGTTATTTCGGCGGCAAAGGTAAGCTAGCGAAGCCTAATGGCAAAAGCTTTCTCCCCCTATTTTTGACGGGTAAGCTTCTTATGGAGGCTGGTTATCAGGGCTTAGCCTAAATTTGCCGGATGCTTACTTCTGCCGACACCCGGAATATCCTCGGACTCCAATTACCCACCGATCCGCGATGGGTCAACCTGGCAGAATTGTCCCTGCAGGAGATCTTATCCGATCATGCTTATTGCGAACAAAAAGCTGCAGCAACCTGCATGTCATTGATCCAGCGATATAGTGACAAAGAAGAACTGGTGAGCGCTCTCTCCCCCATCGTTACAGAAGAATGGGGCCATTTCAGGTTGGTGTTAGCTGAATTGGGAAAAAGAAAATTAAAACTGGGCCGGCAGCGAAAAGATAAATATGTAAATGCGCTGATCAGTTTTCAACGCAAAGGAGGTCATGCCGATGACCGGATGCTGGATCAGTTACTTATGATGGCGCTGATAGAGGCCCGTAGCTGCGAACGATTCAAAAGACTGAGCGAAGGTCTGAATGACGAATACCTGAAAAATTTCTATCGCCGTTTTATGGAAAGCGAAGCCGGTCATTATACCCTGTTCATCGAATTGGCGGAAACCTATATCGAAAAAGAAAAGGTTCGCCAGCGCTGGAAAGAATGGCTGGAGTATGAAGGCACGATCATCAGGGACCTGGAAATAAGAGGCGATCGGATCCATTAAATAATTTCATTTTTCTTTATGACAATAGCCCCCTACCAGGAAGCGTTGGATGCCTCGACAAATTCTCCCGACTATGATTTACTGGTAACACCTGTGACGGCAGGATTGATTAATAACACGTATAAGGTCACGGTTAAGTCCAGCGGTGGCAGCTTCCTGTTACAGGAGATCAATAAAAACGTTTTCCCGGAACCCTTCAATGTGCAGGCGAATTATGAATTGATCTGGGAATATCTTCATAACGAAGGCGCTCCCGGAAACATCCCTTATCCTGTTACTGTTCCACAACCCCTGGAATTCCAGGATGACAGTAAATTATTTTATGATAGCAAAGAACGATATTGGAGAAAATTCGAGTTTATAGACGGGGCCCAGACCATTTTTACGACAACCAGCCCTGCCCAGGCAAAAAGGGTCGCACAAACCTTTGCCTGTCTCACTGCCAGTTTTGAATTCTTCGATACAGGCAGGTTGCATATTATCATTGATGGGTTTCATGATCTTTCGCTGAGATACGGTCAATTCCAGGCCTCGCTTGCAAACAGGAATTATGAACGCCTTGTGAAAGCTGCTCCGATCATCAATGAATTGAAGAAAAGGGAGAAGTATACCAGCTTTTATGAAGTGATCACTGAATCCTCAGCATTTAAAAAAAGGTTGATGCACCACGACGCCAAGATCTCGAACATTCTTTTTGATGAAGAAACAGGTGATGTGATCTGCCCGGTGGATCTTGACACCTGCATGCCCGGTTATTTTTTTTCAGATCTCGGCGATATGATCCGTTCGATGGCTGGTTCAGAAGATGAAAACAATACCGGTGATATAAATATCCGGAAGGATTTTTATGAAGCTGTTCTTTCCGGATACCAGGAGGTCTTAAATGATCAATTGACATATTCTGAAAAAAAATATATTCATAGCGCCGGGTTGTTAATGATCTATATGCAGGGGCTGCGTTTCCTCACCGATTATCTCAACGGGGATATTTACTATAAGTGCACCTACCCTGAACAAAATTTTGACCGTTCAAAAAA
>JGI24806J26614_1000166_pt1 | contig 15822 bp, 14 predicted proteins | sample Kansoi200umMDA_FD_26614 | JGI IMG/M metagenome (IMG submission 26614)
ATATTCGCGGGTATTGCTGTTTTTATTTCCTGCCTGGGTTTGTATGGTCTGGTTTCCTTTATGGCTGTACAAAAGAAAAAAAAATCGGATTGGACCTGAATAAAGTGAAGGGCGGCTATGATCATAATTTCATTATCGACAGAAAAGATTCTTCCCTGACAATTGCTGCTACCTTATTTGATCCGGGCTCCGGCAGGACCATGGAAGTCTGGACAACCCAGCCCGGCATTCAATTTTACACAGGCAATTTTCTCAATGGCAGAATAACCGGACGAAACGGGGAAAAAATTGTTCAATATGGAGCCTTATGCCTGGAAACACAGCATTTCCCGGACTCACCCAATCAGCCTTCATTCCCCAATGTGATTTTGGGACCGGGACAGACTTTTCATGAAGTAACTGTTTATAAATTTTCCGTCAGAGAATAGTTTTGGATGACTGATCACGGATGACGGTTGACGGTTGGCAGGTGAAACACTTGCCTCACTCCGACTTCAGACTCCTTGCGGGATTTGCCAATGCGGCACGGAAGGATTTGTAGCCCACCGTGAGCCAGGCAATAATAACCGAGATCACCACAGCCAGCAGGAACAGCACTGGACGCATTGGAATGCGGTAGACGAAATGTGCGAGCCAGTTGCTCATCATATACCAGGCTACCGGCGCGGCAATGGCGAATGCGATCAGAATGAGGATGGTGAATTCCCTGGAAAACAAATATATGATCTGGGCAATACTTGCTCCCAGTACTTTCCGGATTCCCACTTCTTTTTTCTTTTGTACAGCCATAAAGGAAACCAGACCATACAAACCCAGGCAGGAAATAAAAACAGCAATACCCGCGAATATTTTGTATAGCAGGGAAAGCTGATGCTCCTGTTGGTAGAAATTTTCAATGCGTTCATCCAGGAAATAATTCTGATTTGCATATTCAGGAAAATATTTATCCCAGACCTGCTGTATCTGTTCTTTGACTGCACCCAGGTTGCCTGCTTTTAGTTTTATTGCCGTATAGGAGTAGTTTTTCTTACTGCAGCTAATCAGGATGGGCCTGATTTCTTCACGCAAAGAATTCTGCCGGAAGTCCTTCACAACCCCCGAAATTTTTTTCCAGTTGCCATCCAGCAGAATATCTTTTCCAATGGCTTCCTGCGCCGATTTTAGTCCCAGCTTCGACACCAGGGTCTCGTTAATAACCACATCCCTCACCGTATCGGATTGGGTGTAGGGATCACCTGCGGCAAACCGAAGACCGAAAGTTTTGAAATAGTCGGCATCAGCAAACTTGAGAAACAGCGTGTAGTTTTCATCCGGTTTGTGATTAAAGGCGAAGTTCGTTCCCCAACCATTATCGGAAGAAGGGGGATCACTACATTCAGACACTTCCAATACGGATTTGTTTTTCTTTAGTTCAGATTTATAAATGTCCATCCTGGAAATCTGTGTACTGTCACCATTACCCCGCACGATGAGTGTGGCTTCCTTATCGAGGCCCAGATTGGCGTTTTGGACATAATTCATTTGGGAAACGGCAATCAGCGTTCCGACAATTAATACCTGAGATATGGCAAATTGCAGAACAACCAGGGATCTTCGCAGCGAAATACCCCCCACGCTGGCAGAATTGATTTTATTTTTCAGAGCCAGAATCGGACTGAATCCTGATACGACCAGGGCAGGATACAGGCCGGCCATTAAAGTAACTACAACAAAAATTCCAAACAGGTATATAGAAGTTTGCCAGTTAAACAAATGAATGGTTTCGCTGATTGAGGAAACGTTTTTGATAAACGGTAGGCAGAATTCTGCTATTCCGATTGCCAGTAAAATGGATGCCAGGACAAGCAGGGCAGTTTCCCCCATTATCTGCCAAAGTAAATGCCATCGGCCACTGCCCAGTACTTTCCGGACGCCGATTTCCTTGGACCGGTTCACAGCTTGAACGGTTGATAAATTCACAAAATTGATACAGGCCATGATTAAAATAAAAAGCGCGATCAGCGACAGGGTCCAAAGGGTGCCCTTGTTGGTGACATGGTCTCCCATATTTTCCATTCTTGAATCAAAATGAAGCGTGTTGAGCGGCCTGATAAATACCGTGCGACGAACATCCCGTTTATCCTGATTGAAATGTTCTTTGCTGAACTGGATCAACTGGGAATTGATGGCGGAGGCAGACTGACCTCGCGGCAATAACATATAAACCTGTTCATTGCTGCTGGTGGAATTCCAGAATTTACTGTAAGGATAAAAAGCTGAACTTTTAAAAATGGGGTAGGATCCTATGATTTTGAATTGAAAATCCGAGTTCCCCGGGGGATCTTGTATAATTCCCGCAACCTGGACAGTGTTCAGATTATCGAGGCGGAGAAATTTTCCCGGGGCGTCCTGCCACTGGCCGAAATATTTTTCAGCGGTTTTTTTTGACAGGACGATTTTGTTTGGCTGGTCAAGAACCTGGGGTGAACCGGTCAGCCATTTCGTTTTGAATATGCCGAAAAACTGTGGATCCGCAAAAAAAACACCTGCGTCTTCAATGAATCTTTTTTCTTTTGAAGGAGTTCCATCCGGTCCGACGACGGTCAGTTGTGCCCCGTAATTGGAATACAAAACACCGGTCAGGATTTGCGGAAATTTGACCCTCAGTGCATCCAGCGCAGGATAGGGGGTACCCGGGGTATAATTTGTGCCACTGGGAAATTTATCTTCCATGGCAACCTGATAGATATCATTGTAGCCCGTCTGAAATGTATCATAACTTAACTCATAACGGACTACTGTAAAAATCAGTACTGAAGATGCTATTCCGATAGCCAGTCCGGATATATTGATCAGACTGAATTTTTTATTCCGGATCAGATTTCTGTATGCTGTTTTAAAATAATTTTTAAACATCGGATGCCGTTTTTGGCAATTATCGGGTTCATACGCTGTGCCACTTTATAAACCATTGAAGGACATTGTAATGTAACTGATTAACCCGATCGGGTGTTCGCAATTGATACAATACTGATCCAACCCGGACAGGGCGGAAATCTGATTGTGCCAAACGGCGGAATACAAATTGGACAGTGGATAACTATTTGCTCAACCGGAAAATTATGGGCTATTCATATATACAGCATAATTTTAGTAAGCAAAAAATTTTAATTTCCGATTTCTCAATTTTCCAAACTTACACATGAGAAAAATCTTCTTGATTATTATATCGATCAGTTTTTATTCTGTCTTATCCGCCCAGGCCACCCGTCCGGTTTGGTCAAAATCTGTCGCCAATCAGTGGTATGCCAGGCAGGGATGGTTAAGGGGATGTGATTTTATTCCAAGTACGGCCATCAACCAACTGGAAATGTGGCAGGCGGAAAGTTTTGACACGGTTACCATATCCCGGGAATTGGGATATGCACAATCAATCGGACTGAATTGTATGCGCGTATTCCTGCATCACCTGGCCTGGCAACAGGATCCGGGTGGGTTTAAAAACAGAATGAAACAGTACCTGGCAATTTCTGAAGGGAAAAATATTAAGACCATTTTTGTTTTTTTTGATGATTGCTGGAATGAATCCTACCATGCAGGAACACAGCCTGCTCCCAAACCGGGAGTTCACAACTCCGGCTGGTTGAGGGATCCCGGAAAATTACTGTATGATGATTCTACACTGATGAAAATATTGGAGTCCTATGTAAAGGACGTACTCACGACATTCCGGCAGGATCAGCGGATCCTGCTCTGGGACCTATATAATGAACCGGGGAATTCAAATTATCAGAACAAAAGCATGGTTCTTCTGAAAAATGCTTTTAACTGGTCAAGGGAAATCAATCCGTCACAGCCATTAACTGCCGGCGTCTGGAACAAGGACCTTGTGGATTTAAACAGGTATCAGCTTTCGGCTTCAGACGTGATATCGTATCATAATTATGAAAATGAAAAAGCCCATCAGGAAGCCATTGATTCCCTCCGAAAATACGGCCGCCCCCTGATTTGCACGGAATATATGGCCCGCCTGCGCAACAGTACTTTTTTTAATATCATGCCCTTGTTGAAGAAAGAAAATGTCGCAGCCATTAATTGGGGACTGGTAAGTGGCAAAACCAATACCAAATATGCCTGGGATACACCTATGCCGGACGGGGCCGAACCCAAAATATGGTTCCATGATATTTTCCGGCCGGATGGCACACCGTACAGTGAGGCGGAAGTTGATTTAATCAAATCCCTGACCGGTGTCAAATCACCCAGCCCAAATCAGCCAGTTGTTTCTTTGTCGTATTAAAATCCCGGTGGATGATTCCTTGTATTCCCAGGGTATCTGCGACCTGCACAAACATCGCACGGTCTTCCAGGTAAATCACTTTTTCAGGCGCTACGTGGGCAATGTCAAGTGCGACTTTGAATATATCTGCATCGGGTTTCCTGAAATGAACGATACAGGAGCTGATAAAAAAATCAACAAATTCTCCCAGTCTGAAAGTATTGATCCGGTATTTATTTAATTCACTCCCTTCATTATTTACCACAGCAATTTTAATATTGTATTTTTCTTTAATGGAGCGGATGAGGGAGAGCATTTCAGGAAATGGTTTTGACTGGGCGAACATGAATTTTCTGAAATCTGTTTCTGTGAAATTTCTTTTCGTATAAAAGACCAGTCTTTTCAGGTATTCGCTGAGAGAAATTTTGCCGGATTCATAAGTGTCGAAAGTGAGATGATGTCTTTCTTCTGTTTCCCCCGGATCGAGCTTAAAACGTTCTATTGCTTTTTTCCTTGCGGTGCGGTCCCAGCCATTGGTCAGCAGAACGCCGCCGATATCAGTGAAAATAGTAGAGGGCGCCTGGTTTAATTTTTTCATGCGATGGTAATATCTTTTTCCAGGTAAACATCCTGGATACCGTTTAACAACTGAATCCCTTCTTCGAAGGACCGCTGAAATGCTTTTCTTCCTGAAATCATACCGCTTCCACCGGCTCTTTTATTGATCACGGCGGTTCGCAGCGCTTCTTTCAAATCCTTTTCTCCTTCTGATGCACCACCAGAATTGATAAGTGCCGTCCGCCCTGAGTAACCGTTTAATACCTGGTAGCGGCAAAGGTCAATGGGATGATCGGAAGAAAGATCCAAATACATTTTTTCGTCCAGTTTTCCATAATGACTGCTTCCCATATTCAATGCCTTGTATCCGCCATTGAGCTCCGGCAATTTTTGCTTTATGATGTCAGCCTGGATGGTCGCACCGAGATGATTTGCCTGTCCTGTCAGATCTGCTGCAACGTGATAATCCTTTCCATCTTTCACAAAAGCATTATTTCTCAGGTAACACCATAAAACGGTTGCCATGCCGAGTTGATGTGCTTCATCAAATGCTCTTGCCACTTCGGTAATCTGCCGGTTCGATTCTGCAGACCCAAAGTAAATCGTCGCCCCCACTGCAGCGGCGCCCATATTCCATGCATCACGGACACTGCCAAAAAATATCTGGTCATATTTATCCGGATAAGTAAGCAGTTCGTTGTGATTGAGTTTAACGATGAAGGGTATACGATGTGCGTATTTGCGGGCCACCATGGCTAATACACCAAATGTGCTGGCCACGGCGTTACAACCTCCTTCTACCGCGAGGCGGACGATATTCTCCGGATCAAAATAAATCGGATTTTTTGCAAACGAAGCTCCTGCACTGTGTTCGACTCCCTGGTCTACCGGCAGGATGGACAGGTATCCGGTTCGGCCAAGTCGCCCTCCGTTAAAAAGTTGCTGTAAACTTCGAAGGGTTTGCAAATTCCGGTTTGACTCTTTAAACACAACATCAATGAAATCCGGAGATGGCAGACGGAGTATTTCCTTTGGAATTTTTTTACAGTTATGCGTAAAGAGATTGTCATTTTCCTTCCCCAGTAACTCGGTTATCTGCTGGTAAGTCATAAAAAAAATTCTTCCCAAAATTAAGATTTCGGAAATGAAACGGTTCCGATTTTTAAAACAAGGAAGCCATTGAGTTGTTAATGCCGGCTCTTCACACGCTCACGCTTTCCTCAGGCCAGCCTGGGTTTCTTGATGTACTTGTTCAGATTGATGAGCAGCACACTCAGGAGGATTACAATTAAACCCGCCACCTGTAAAGAATTGACATGCTCTGAGGCAAGGAATACACCCAGCAAAACAGCTACCACCGGATTTACATAGGCATAGGTACTTACCTGTGCCGGTGACTGCACTTCCATGAGCCATACAAAACAGCTATAAGCGAGTATGGATCCGAATATAACCAGGTAGGAAATCGAAAACCACGCTTCCAGGGAAACCGCCGAAAATTGAAATGTCCTGAATTCGCCGGTGATCGCAGCGCCGGTCAAAAAATATAATCCCGCAAAAAACATTTGCCAGCTTGTATTGACCGTTGCGGGCGCCTGGGTCCTTTTATATTTTGCATACAGGGAACCAATTACCCACGACATGGAACCGAGGATAAGGACGAAAAGTGCAATTTTTTCATAGGGGTTGCGGTCGGTGCTGTACGACGAAGACAAATTGGGAAGGAACAACAGGAATATTCCGATCAATCCAAGGAATAAACCGGTAATGATAGATTTGCTGGAGAAGTTTTCCCGCCAGTGCGGCTTGTCGTAGACTACATACCAGAGAGGAGCAGCGGAAATTATAATCGCGACCCATGCGCTCCCCACATATTGTTCAATAAATATCACCACTCCATTCCCGACAAACAGAATTAAAAACCCGCTGACTGCAGCCAGCTTAATAGATTCCCGGTCCCAAAGATTCTCTTTTTTCCAGATCGCCCAGATCATCATGATCAGCCCGGCTATTACAAAACGGACACCGCCCAGGATAAACGGCGGGAAACCCTGCAGGGCCCTGCTGATAAAAAAGTAAGTGGAACCCCAAACAATGTAAACCGTTAAATAGGCCAGTACCACGGAAACCGTGCCGGGCGTTTTGGATAAGGTATTATTCATCTGCTGCTGTTTAAACAATTTTCCCCTCAAAAAGACTATCCAAAGTTAAAAGGAAATTTGTTATTTTTGCTTTCGAAATCAAAGTTTTTTTCAACTTTTGCTTTCGAAAACAAGTTAATTCGTTAAAAATACTTTCCATATGGAATTAGACAAAACGAGCTGGGCGATCCTGGCCTGTCTGCAGGAAAATGCCAGGGCCTCTTTTGCGGATATCGGAAGGGAAGTGGGTATGTCGGCACCTGGTGTGGCGGAGCGTATGATCAAACTGGAGGAAGCCGGAATCATCCAGGGTTATCGCATTGAAGTGGATTATGAAAAAACCGGTTATGCTTTAAAAGCATTTATCACTTTTACCGCGCATTCCGGGAAATTCACGTCTTTCCTGAATTATATCGCCAAACTGGATGAGGTATTGGAATGTCACCGGGTAACCGGCAATTTTTGTATTTTTCTGAAAGTGATTGTACAGAATTCCGGTCATCTGCAGCAATTGCTGACCAGCATGATGGAATATGGGGAAACAACCACTTCCATTATTCTATCCAGCCCGATTACCCACCGGGTATTTGACAAACACCTGATAAAGCCTAAAGGAAAAGGTCGCGCTGTAAAGTCGCGCCCGGTATGACCGAATAGGATTCTAAATCCCGGATACCTTCTTCGCGTAATACTTCTTCGTCAATAAAATGATTGCCGGTAACAGACGCTGATTTTTTACCCAGGATATAAAAAGCTGCGTCTGCCATAATTTCCGGTTTACGGCTCACCTGAAAAAGTTTTTCCCCGCCCATCAGGTTTTTTATTGCAGCCGTAGCGATCAGGGTGCCGGGCCAGAGACTGTTCGAGGCAATTCCGTCATTTTTGAACTCTTCAGCCCAGGCAGCCACCATAAGACTCATATTGTATTTACTCAGTGTATAGGCAAGATGGGATTTAAACCATCTCATGTCAAAATTCAGCGGCGGGGACAAAGTGAGTACATGCGGATTCGAAGATTTTTTCAGGAGCGGGATGGCATATTTTGTTACCATAAAAGTTCCGCGCACATTGATATCAAACATTAAATCAAATCGTTTGGGTTCAGTTTTTTCGGTATTGCTGATGCTGATGGCTGAAGCATTATTGATCACGATATCCAGTCCGCCGAACCGGCTAGTCGTTTTTTCCAGGACTTCCTGGATAAGTTTTTCATCGCGGATGTCGCAGTAAACAGCAAGTGCTTTGCCCCCGGCAGCTTCTATTTCCGCTGCAGCGGAAAAGATCGTCCCACCCAGACGTTCATCTTCTGTGGTTGACTTGGCAGCGATCACAATATTTGCCCCGGCCGCGCCCAGTTTTAATGCGATGGCTTTTCCGATTCCCCGGCTGGCTCCTGTAATCAAGACGGTTTTATTGTTAAAATCCATAACTGGCAGATAAGCCATGCTGTCACTAATAGAGCATGGCATGAAGTATGTATTTATCTGCCTAAAGATATACGATGTCTGCCAACGATTGTTCCTATTTCGTCTTCAATATGACCGGACCGGATAATCCGTTACCTAAACCCGGCCCGGAATGGCCACCTGTTGAACCGACTCCGATACCTCCCACCACAGATCCGGTTCCGACTGTTCCACCTGTGACGGGCATTCATTTTCAATTCTATTCCCATATGCTGAATTAGCGGGCCCTTTAGTAATTATATTTGACCTTCAAGGGCATTATGGAATATTTCCTGGGTATTGATATTGGAACGACTTCAGTGAAATCAGTTGCTTTTTCCAGAGAAGGAAAAACACTGGTTGAATATTCGGTTTCTTATCCCATTCATCATCCGAATCCTGATTGGAGCGAGCAGGATCCGGAAGAAATAACCGGCGCGATTGTTAAAACTGTAGAAAATATTCTTTGCAATCTTTCACCCCATCTTCCCCGCCTGTGTAGTTTTTGTTCCGCCATGCACAGTCTGATCGCGATGGACGAAATGGGGAATGCGATTTCTCCTTCTATTATCTGGGCCGATAACAGAGCGGCCGGGATCGCCGCGCAAATACAACGGGAGAACCGGGCGCAGGAATTCTACAGCCGGACCGGCCTGCCGATTCACGCCATGTCTCCGTTTTGCAAACTGCAATGGCTGAAAGAAAAACAAAATAATCTTTTTAACCGGGCCAGTAAATTCATCGGCATAAAGGAATACGTTTTCTATAAATTGTTTGGGGTCTATGCGATGGATGTATCGATGGCTTCTGCAACGGGACTGATGAATGCAAACTCCCTTCAGTGGGATCCCTGGATCCTGGAACAGATCGGTATTTCCCCCGACAGGTTATCCGGTATTGTGGGTATCGATCAGATTTTTACAGCTCCCCGCTTATTTTCCTCCCTGCAGCAAGTACCCTTTGTTATTGGGGGCAGCGATGGGGCCATGGCCAATCTGGGTGCTTCGAATGAACCGGGTTCACTAGTGGTGACAGTAGGAACCAGCAGTGCGGCAAGGTTAATAGTAAACAAACTCCATACAGATCCGGATATGCGCACTTTTTGTTATTATATCCATAACCGGCAATGGCTGCTGGGAGGGGCGAGCAACAATGGGGGAATTGTTTTGCAGTGGTTACAGGAAAATTTTATCAAGTCGGAAAAAACTGTCGTTGATTTTCTGAATCAGGCAGCCACTGTAAGCCCCGGGGCAGGGGGTTTGATTTTTCTTCCTTATTTGCTGGGCGAAAGAGCGCCAATATGGAATGCTGCCGCGAAAGGGGTTTTATTCGGACTCGATATCAATCATGGCCAGGCACATCTGGTAAGGGCTTCCCTGGAAGCCGTAATCTATTGTTTATATGGCATCAGCCAGCCACTTTTTGAACAGGCGGAAATAAAAAATATTTATGCAACGGGTGGTTTTGCCCGGAATGAACTCTGGCTGCAAATTCTCTCAGATGTTTTCAGTCTTCCGGTAATGGTTTGTGAGACTGTTGAGAGTTCTGCCTGGGGCGCGGTTAAATGTGGGATGCAGTCACTCGGGATTCCCGACTCCGCAAAGACACCAGTCATTAAATCTTTTCTGCCTGACGCATCGGTTCAACCGGTATATAAAGCGGGATTTAAAAAATTCCAACACTTATATGATTTATTGAAGGAAGAATTTTGATAAATAACATCCGGTTAGCAAAAATAAAAAGGGATGTATGGAAATACATCCCGGTAACGACTGCCATCAAATTTAACTTCTTGCAGAGGTCATGGGCGGGATCGAACCGCCGTAAAAGGTTTTGCAGACCCGTGCCTCACCACTCGGCCACATGACCATTCCCTTTGCAATGATAATTCAAATATATTAGTCTACAAAATTAGTAGACTTATTTTTTCCCATTGAACATCCTGCAAAAAGGGTATTCTAAAATTGCTTACCGGATCGGGGAGGAGTTGCTTAAATTTGTGGTCTGAAATCCTTTGATTTGAAAAAAATTTATAAACCTACGGAGACGGTTCCCCCATTTTATCAACAGTACATACACCTGGTGCCGGACGACGGTAACCTGCTGATTCACCTGGAAGATATTTTTTCCGAAACAGAAGAATTGATCAGCCCGCTTTCAGAAGCCAAAATGAATTACCGGTATGGGCCGGGAAAATGGACCATCAAGGATATGCTGGTTCATATGTCGGATTCGGAAAGAATTTTTATATACCGGGCCCTGCGGTTTTCCCGCGGAGATGAAACAGCCCTGCCCGGATTTGAGGAAAGTCAATATGCTGAATATGCCCGTGCCAATGACAGGGACAAGGAAGATATTTTGCGCGAATTTTCCCTGGTCCGGGAAGCCAGTATTGCATTTGTAGAATCGCTTTCAGATGAAGCATTGGACAGAAAAGGCATTGCCAATGGATATTCTGTATCAGTCCGTTTGCTGGTAAACCTGCTTTACGGGCATCACAGACATCACCTCAACATATTGCGGGAAAGATATTTGAATCATGGATCAAAATAAACCACGCAGGATTTCGATCGCAGTGGATATGGATGGCGTCATAGCGGACACGGAAACGCATTTCATACAATATTATGAAGCAGAATCGGGAGAGAAAGTAGACCGTAGCACCCTGCTGGGTGTTCCGGAGAGTCATGCTTTACCTGATAAAACAGCCGTTTGGCGGTACGTCCATACGCCGGGATTTTTCAGGACCCTGCCCTTAATTTCGGGCAGTGTGGAGGCCGTTAAAATCCTGATGAAGGATTTCGATGTGTACATTGTTTCAGCCGCCATGGAATATCCGCTTTCGCTTTTTGAAAAAAAACAATGGCTGGAAGAGCATTTCCCTTTTATATCCTGGAGGAATATTGTTTTCTGCGGTGATAAAAGTATTATCAGGACGGATTACCTAATCGACGATCATCTGAAAAACCTGGATTATTTTTCAGGCATCCCCCTGATGTTCACCGCGGCACATAATGTACACGTGAATAACCATCACCGGCTGAATAACTGGCCGGAAATTCTTGCTTACTTTGAAAGTATCCGGAAAGGCCAGGCCTAAAGACAATATGAAAATATTAACCGTGGAACGGTGATCAGTGAATACATTCAACTGTCAACCGTCAACCGTCAACTGTCAACTATCAATTTAATTAACCAGGAATTTCAAACAAACCGGATTCGGAATACTGATTTCCTTTCCGGTTGCCTTCAATAAGCCGGTAACGGGATCAATCGAAAAGATGACGATATTGTCTGTGTCGCGGTTGGCAACCAATAAAAAATTTCCGGTCGGATCGATCACAAAATTTCGCGGATGTTTTCCGTTTACAGAGATCATTTGTTTTACAGACAACCGACCATCTTTACTGATGGCAAAAACGGCAATCGTATTGGAGCTGCCCCGGTTGGTACAGTATAAATATTTTCCGTCTGCGCTAACATGAATATCTGCGCTTCCCGGAAAACCCTTGAAATTTTCAGGCGTCGTGCGTATTCTTTGGAAATGGGACAGCTTACCATTTTTTGTATCGAAATGAAATGCATCTACGGTCCCCGATAATTCTCCGAGGATATAGACGTCTGGTTTAGCCGGATGAAAAGCTATATGTCTGGGGCCGGTCCCGGCCTCCAAGTCAGCGACAGAATCACGAGTCCCGTTTAGCGGAATGTTTTCGGCAGGATTGAATCCATATACATGCTCCTTGTCAGTTCCCAGGTCGGCTGCCAGCAGAAATTTTTCATCGGGTGAAAAAATGGTTGAATGCACATGGGCCATTTCCTGTCTTGCCGTGTCTGTTCCTTTTCCAAAATGCTGAATGGTTTGCGCTGCGGGAGCAAGTGATCCATCGGTATTAACCGGCAGGGCTGCCAGACTGCCAGAACAATAATTAGCAACAAAGACCCAGCGGCCCGTTTTATCCTCTGAAACATAACAGGGACAGCTTCCCATACTGGACTGCGAATTCAGGAAGGCGAGCTGACCCGTCTGCGGTTCAAATGCATACGCACTCACGGCCCCTCCTTTCTGTTCTTCATCTGTTGCATACAAATGTTTGCCGTCGGCAGACAGGCTTAGGTATGAAGGATTTTTAGCAGCAACGCTACTGACTTCAGCGCCGGTTCCCGTCCTCGTGTTGAAACGGTATACGTATATACCCTTACTCTTACCGTTTGTATACGTTCCGATAAAAAGGTAAGGATCCTGGGAAAAACACGAAACAGAAATAAAGAAAAACAATAAGAATAAATTCCAGCGCATGGAAAAAGTTTTAAAATTAGATTCCTGCAATTTACGTGAAAGGGATTATGCACCAACGCAATAAATGAATGGGGTTAAAGCGTTATTCATGCTGAAATCCGCCCTCATGAAACTGAAACTGCTTAGCTGCTGCTGGCTGCTATTTGTTCTGCCCTGCCAGTCTTTGCCTGAAAATATATCTGTCGGATTGAATGCTTCTTCAACAGCTTCTTTGGCAGAAAATCTGGTGACTTCGGAAAAAGCGGAATCTGCCTTCAATCCGCCTGTAGAAAAAGCTGATCCGGGATCTTATACCGGAAAAAAAATCGTATATCACGACAGCTGTTACCTGGGCCGTGGCAATGGTATTTATGAAGCGCCGAGAAAACTGCTGGAGGCCCTGGACGCGGAACTCGTGGAAATGAAACGCTGCAAAAGCAAGGGGCTTTGTTGTGGCGCGGGCGGCGCCCAGATGTTCAAGGAAGAGGAAAAAGGAAACACCAGGGTCAATTTTGCAAGAACCCGGGAGGCCCTCGAAACAGGCGCCGGCGTAATTGCCTCCGCCTGCCCCTTTTGCAATACCATGTTAACCGACGGGGTGAAGCAGGAAGAAAAAGAAAGCTCTGTGAAAGTGATGGATATCGCCGAGCTGATCGCTTCGGAACTTTCGGTGACCACCAGTTAACCCACACGCTCACACTCTCACATTCTCACACTCTCACACTCTCACACTCTCACATTGTTTTTCCCAGCAATTCCCCCGCTTTTTTCCCCGTATTAAATAATAAATCCAGAATGGAAAGATTAGGAAAAAATCCTGTTCTTTCCTCAAACACCTGGCGGTATTTCACCGGATTCCAATCCCTGTAATTTTTAGGTAAGACAAAGTTTCGCCGGTCTTCAATTCCTTCAGCCCGAAATGGGATGGCTTTTTCCGTAAATAGTATATCTGCCGGCCAGGCCATTTTTTCTTTCAGCCAATTCAAACAATGTGTATTCCAGTCTGCCAGCCGGTAAAAAGATTTTTGATAAAGCATTGCCAGATCCTCCTGATAATATTCAAAAAATGGGGATCGGTTATAGGCTGACTGGATGGATTTAAAATGGCGGAGCTGCCATTTTTCAGTATCTGAAATCAGCACTTCATTCATGGGCAGATGCTGGTTCCTGCCTTCCTGTAGGGGAACCGATAATGAAATGATTCCCTGGGCACCGGCAATCAGGCACCGGTTGCGAAAACTCATTTTACGGTAAACTTCATATATATCAATATATAAATATGATTCCTTATACAAAGCAGGAAAGAAGGTAAGTGGTGGAAAATATTGTAATTCAGAAACTATCATACCATCCTTGCATAGGAGCCGAAATTAAGAAAAAAATTCCCGGATAAATGCATAATTATCCTGATTAGTGCTATATATTAATTTGATTAAATCATTTAAAATATCTAATAACCAATATGTTATGATTAAATAATTTACTAATTTTATTGTCCTTTAATAAGTAGCAAAGTAATTTCACAAAAAGTGCTTTTTTCTAAATTTATTAGCAATGAAAATTGGCTGGAAAAGAGCCGTTTTCTCATCGCGGATCTCCCACTTTGAAAAATGAAAACTGGCGCGCAACACCGGTGCACAGTTTTTAACAATACGATACTATTTGACGGGAATTGATTTTGGCTGCCTGGCCAGGCCGGCTCCTTTCCATACAATACTTCGCTGGAGCTATCAGACATAAAAAACAGAACAAATTGCCTTTTCAGTTGAAAAACATGAAAGCCGCATTTTTTCCCGCGGGACGCGCAGGATTTCCCGGGACTATTTGTTTTCGGAAGAGTTAATACTGATGGGGATATATCTCAGCATGTCAGTTTAAAACAGCATTTTTCGATATCAAAAAACAATACCTGTTGAGTTTACCCTGAAAATCAAATGGGGTCGTTGTTTTCGTGATATCCTTTACCCTGCAGTCTTTTAGTTCCTCCGTCCGGATTTGAAAACGTCTGAAATTAGTGCTGAAATACAAAATACCGCCCGGTTTCACCGCTTGCAACGCTTCGTTAATTAAAACCGGATGATCCTTCTGGATGTCCAGGAAATCCTCCATCCGTTTGCTGTTGCTGAATGTGGGCGGGTCCATGATTACCAGGTCAAAATATGCGGCTGGAAGCGTCCGGAGCCATTGCTTAACGTCTTCATGGATATAGACATACCTGCCGGGATCATAAAAACCATTCAGTTCCATGTTTTCGGTTGCCCATTTCAGATAGGTTTTGGATAAATCTACAGAAACCACTTCCGCAGCGCCGCCGGCCGCTGCATACACTGAGAAGGAACCCGTGTAACAGAACAGATTGAGGACTTTTTTCCCTTCTGCCTGTGCTCTTACCAAGGCCCTCGTGATCCGATGATCGAGGAACAGGCCTGTATCCAGGTAATCGGTCAGGTTGATTTTAAATTTCAATCCCTGTTCCCTGACTACCATATATTCCTTTTCGTCATCCAGCTTTTGGTACTGGTCCTGGCGACTTGTTTTACGTTGTCTTGTGCGAAATACGACGCGTGAGATGGGTATGCCCGTAATCTCTCCGATAATCAACTTACAATCATCCAGCCATTGATCATGCTCCGCTGCTTCCATATGGTGATTACGGCGGTATTCAGCTACGTATAGCCAGTCTTCATACTTCTCGATGCACAAAGGAAATTCCGGCAGGTCGTGGTCATAGATCCGGTAGCAGCTGGTCTCCTGCCTGTTGGCTAATTTGCTCAGATGGCGGTAAACCTTCGTGAGCCGGTTGCGGAACATGGTTGCCTTTTCGGGGGAAATCATGAAAGGCAAGGTAGGACAGTTGCCTAGAAGTCGCGCAGGATCCACCGGTTCAGGACAGGACCACTCCAGTTTCCCGGAACGATGATGCGCCGGATACTATAGAGCGGATCAATGGAGTCCGGTTTTTCATTGAGCTGGAATGCCGCCACAAAGCCCCTTTTTTTGAGTTCCGGGAAAGCAGCCGGATTCCATAGCCCGAAAGGATAAGCAAAATAGCGGATACTTTTACCGGTAATCTGTTCGAGCTGTTTGGTTGGCTTATCAAGCTGGGTAATCCAGTCGTTGACGGCATATTTTTTTACATTA
>JGI24806J26614_1000167_pt1 | contig 15812 bp, 12 predicted proteins | sample Kansoi200umMDA_FD_26614 | JGI IMG/M metagenome (IMG submission 26614)
GTATTTTACCGCCAGCTTGGGTTTATTTAATAATAATTTGTTGAAGCTGTCCAGGGTAAAGGAACAAAGACTTATATCCGTTCTGCCTGCCTGGGCAAACTCGCCATGAAGGTTTTCTTTTACCAGGCTGATCTGTCCGAAAAAATCTCCCGGTTTCAGGATGTCTTTGATCACTTTATTTCCATCTTCATCCAGATATCCCAAACGGATCACACCGGTTTTCAGGAAATAAATATTCTGGTGCTGGTAAGCCTCGAAATAAATGTATTCACCCTTTCTTGCTTCCTTATAATTATCGCTCACCTTCAGCTCGTGATATTCTTCGTCCGTCAAATCAGAGAACAACGGATACTTTTTCAGGATGACACCGTGGTCAGAGTGAATCATAGGGGAAAGTTTTATAGATTGAGGATATTCAAAAACATTAAAGCTAGAAAAAACAGGCGGGGGAAAACGTCATCCTGCCGACAAAAGGATTTATCAGGAAGAAGACTATTAATCAATGCGGCAGGCAGAGAGGATCGCCGCCGCTTATTTCCCTTATGCAGACTGAGCAGCCCAGGGCCGTGGAAATCAGCGTGCTGTGAATAAGTTATTGGGTGTAATATTATCCCGCCAAACCAACAAGGGATTGTTTTCTTTCGTAATTTAATTTGAGCGTCAGATAGAATCAGTGACCGTACGGGGCCGTAAAAAACAACCACCATAATGAATCAGGCAAAAAAATTAAGCTTTTCTCTTGTATTGACCTGGGTGATGGCCCTGAATAGTAATGGTCAGAATTTGACGGACGATATGCCAAAGCTGATATCCAGGAACGGCCGGCATGCATTGATGATTCAGGGCGCACCATTTTTTATACTCGGTGTTCAGGCGCACAACTCGAGTGGTTGGCCGGCGATGCTTCCACAGTTATGGGACGCAGTTGAAGAAGTGCATGCCAATACCCTGGAGGTACCCGTTTATTGGGAACAGATTGAAGAACAGCCCGGGGCCTTTGATTTTTCCCTGGTGGATACATTACTGGTTCAGGCCAGGCAGCATAAAGTACATCTGGTGTTGCTTTGGTTCGCCTCCTGGAAAAATGGCAGCAACCACTATATGCCGGAATGGATGAAAAAAGAATCAGCGAAATATCCCAATATCAGCAGCAAAGAAGGAAAGCCGATTGATTCCCCCTCGCCGAACGCCGACGCGACGATGGAAGCTGATAAGAAGGCTTTTACCGCATTAATGAGATACCTGAAGAAATCAGACCCGGTGCATACTGTTATCATGGTACAGGTAGAGAATGAATCCGGCGCCTGGGGCAGCGTGCGGGATTATTCTCCTGGCGCACAAAAAATATTTGAGGGTCCAGTTCCGGATGCATTGCTGAACCCGGAAATCCTGAAAGCACTTCACGTTCCCGTAGTCTCGGGTGGTAGCTGGCAGAAGGTATTTGGCGAGCGCGCTGATGAATATTTTCATGCCTGGTCAGTAGCCCGGTTCATCGGCCAGGTGGCCGGCGCAGGCAAGGCGGAATATCCACTGCCATTGTATGTGAATGCAGCCCTGCGCGATCCACTCACCAATCCTATGGCAAATACCTATGAGAGTGGAGGCCCCACGGATAATGTGATACCGATATGGAAAGCAGCCGCGCCTGCTATTGATCTGCTTGCTCCCGATATTTATCTTACCGGAACCGAACAGATCATGAAAGTAATTGAACTGTATGATCGTCCGGATAATGCATTATTTGTTCCGGAACTGGGCTGGACTCCAGATAAGGTGAAATACCTCTATGAAGTCATTGCGCGGGGTGGAATCGGCTTTTCACCATTTGGGGCAGACGATAACGGGCAGGGGTCCACGAAAACTGAAATGACGGCAAAACTTGCACCTTTTGCAAAGGAATACGAAGTGATACGTCCGATGGCGCGGGAACTGGCTAAATGGGGTTATGAAGGAAGGATCAAAGCAGTAGTTGAACGCGAAGATCATAAGGATCAGACCATCGATCTCGGAAACTGGCAGGCTGTCGTCTCTTTTGGTGCTGGAGAAAGAAAAGCATCTGATAAAATAAATGATCAAACCGACGGTAAGCTGATGATCGTACAACTGGATGAGAACCGGTTCGTTCTTATCGGTACGCTGTGCCGGATCAGTTTTCGCCCTGCCGGTAAGGATTCTGTCAAAGCCTGGCAATACCTGAAAGTAGAGGAGGGTGCCTATGAAAATGGAGTTTTCAAACCGCTGCGCATCCTGAATGGAGATGAAACCGACTGGGGCGGTCCCCGTTTTGGGGGCAGGCCAACCGTATTGCAGGCCCGTTTAATTTTGCGTTGAGGGACCTGCCCATTCCCTGGATAAATTGGCAGGAGGACCACCCAACCCGGAAAATTATTTTTGGTAAAGCAACAATAGTTTCGACCGGACCAGATCATGGAGTTCACATGCAGGTGAATTCTTTATCCAGCATGCATTATCGCTCAATTCAGTCAGGAAGTTTTCATTTACTTGCGATTCATTCAGCCAGTCGTAGAGTATTTCACTTTCTACAGAGTTTAATTTTCGATGCGTATAATAATTGCAAAGAATATCAACGATTCTATCCAAATCTTTCATAAAGGGAACGCTTTGATCACGCGGACCGCGCAATCTACAATGAAGATTAATTTGGATCAGACTTATTAATTCAATCCGGCCAAATCTTGCGATTGATCAATATTCAGTGAGTCGCTGTTTTAAGTTCGCCAAGACAGCTGATCATAAATCAGGAGGCGGTCTGAAAACCGGTCACCTGGTTTATAATTCCGCCTTCACCAGCCTGCCCAGCAGTTTCAGGCTGTTTTCCGTTTTTTCATTCCATTCCAGGCCGTAGGTGACCCGCATGCAATTGCTGAATTGTTTTTGGAGTGTAAACATGTGGCCGGGAGAGAATGTGATTTTCTTGCTGACTGCAGTATTGTATAATTCAATCGTATCAATTTTTTTAGGCAATTCCACCCATAAGGATAGCCCGCCCTGCGGCCTGCTGATCCGTGTTCCATCGGGGAAACTTTCTCCGATCACCCTGACATACTGCAGATAGTTGGTATATAGTGTTTTTCTCAATTTCCTCAGGTGTGCCTCGTAGCGGGCGGTTTCTAAAAAACTTCCGACCGCTTCATGGGTAATGGAGGTGCTGCTCAGGCTGTGAAATAACTTTATTTTCATTACTTCATGCCTATACTTTCCCGCTGCGATAAAACCGACCCGGTAGGCAGGTGCAAGCGTCTTTGAAACCGAACTGCACCAAAGCACCATTCCGGCTTCATCATAAGATTTGCAGCAGGTGGGTCTCTTATCTCCAAAATAGAGATCGCCAAAAATATCATCCTCGATAAGCGGTACATTATATTTTTCCATGAGCCTGACCGCTTCTTTTTTATGTTCGTCGGGCATCAGGCTGCCAAAGGGGTTATTAAAATTGCTCACGAAAATGCAGGTAGCCAGTTTGTTTTTTTGTATGGTCTTCTTCAGATAATCCATATCCACGCCGGTCTGCGGACTGGTGGGCAGTTCCATGATTTTTAAACCCAGGCTTTGTGCCAATTGCAGTATCCCGTAAAAGCAGGGACTCTCCACGGCAATCGTATCGCCCCGTTTCGTAATTGCCATCAGGCAATAAGCTATGGCAGACAAACAACCGGCAGAGGTTAAGATATCTTTTTCAGAAAGATTGCCTTTCCAGTTAAAAGACCATTTGGCAATCTGTGTTCGTAGCTTTTCATTGCCCTGCAGGGGCTCATAGATCGTTCCTCCACCGGGCAGGGACCTGACTGCCTGCAGCATACTCTTATTCAATTTGGCCACGGGCAGTAATTGCACCGCAGGTACCCCCCTGGAAAATACCGTAAAGTTTTTTTCGGCTGCCGTGTCAAAAGAATTTTCTATAATATCAGATACGGTTTTTACCACCGGTCTTCTTTCCGGCTTGCTTGCACCCGGCATGGCCAGTTTTTTCCTGAATGAATTACTTACATAGTAACCGGACTGCGGCCTTGGCTCGATCAGCGATTTGGCCTCCAGTTGGTAATAGGCAAACTGGGCCGTACTCATGCTGACACCGTGCTGCCGGCATATCATTCGTATGGATGGAAGTTTGTCGCCCACTTTCAGCGTATCATTATTGATCTGCTGCTCGAGGCTGTTGGCAATTTTGATATAAAGCAGTTCCCTGCCAGGCATATTTTTCTTCATGGCTAAACTGTACTGGTCAAAAATACTAAAAATGTATCTGTATTGGTTAAATAATTTGGGGGAAATTTGTACAGTCGGAATGTTTATAAAAGCAATTTTTCACGGAGGCTGATTTTTTTGTGAAAAAGAATATTGCCCGATAACAGAAGTCAAATTTTTAAAACAGAACAGATGAAAACATATATTGTCGATTCATTTACCAATGAATTTTTTAAAGGAAACCCGGCCGGTGTCTGCTTTCCGGAACAGGAACTCAGCGAATATAAAATGCAGCAAATCGCATATGAGCTGGGCTTGTCGGAAACAGCATTTGTGGTACCGGCCGGGAAACCGGACAGCTATGCCATCCGGTATTTTTCTCCTAAAAAGGAAATTCCTCTTTGTGGTCATGCTACCCTGGCATCTGCCAAAGTGCTTTTTAAAGACACAGGCGCAGATAAAATACACTTTATCACGATTGAAAGTCTCGACCTAGTTGTTACGAAGCATGGAGAGGAGATAACCCTGGAATTTCCGGTGTATGATACTGAGCCCGCTCTGGTCTCACCAGCCATGCTGAAGGCATTAGGACTGGCTGCAGTGAACAATACGGTATTCAGTCCGCATAATAAAATCATCATGCTGGAAATCAGCAGCGCGGAGGTGTTGGAAAACCTGAATCCGGATTTTAACGCCCTGATACCTTCCCATCATGGTATTAATGGCGTTTTGGTAACTGCTCCGGCAGCTAACAGCGGGTATGATTATCATTACCGGTATTTCTGGCCCTGGGCAGGGACCAATGAAGATCCGGTAACTGGTGCGGTGCAAACATTCCTGGCAAAATACTGGAGTTTGAAACTGAAGAAAAAGAGGATGAAAGCCTTTCAATCATCCAACCGGACGGGTTATATGGAAGTGGTGCTGCAGCGCGAAAAAGTATTATTAACCAGCCGGGCGGTTATTGTGTTGGAAGGCAATTTAATGGTAGCCTGAGAGGTCGGGATACTTTTCTAACTAAAAATACAAATAAAATGAACTACCGGGCATTTTACAAAAACGGTTTTTACATTTCTACTGAGCAGGCGAGGCTGGATATAAATGCAATCCACCATTTTCTCTCTACCCAGTCCTATTGGAGTTTGAATATTCCTCTTGACAGGGTAGAAGAGGCAATCAATCATTCGATGAATTTCGGGCTTTATCTGAAGGAAAGACAGATCGGATATTCAAGGGTTGTAACTGACTTTTCCACCGTAGCTTACCTCGGCGATGTATATGTGTTGCCTGAGTTCCGGGGACAGGGTCTCTCAAAGTGGTTAATGCAAACCATTATGGAATATCCGGAACTGCAGGGATTCAGAAGATGGATTTTATCAACTGCCGATGCCCATGGACTATATGAGCAGTTTGGCTGGCGACCAGTCGCATACCCTGAAAGATGGATGGAAGTGCATGATAAAGAAGTGTACAGCAAGATGAATGATCACCAGATAAGTCATCGGTGATTCTTTGCTGAATGTGCCCATTGCAATCATTTAATGATTATATAGAAAGTAAGCTCAACTACCTCCATTGTAGTCGTCACATCTATATTTTAGGAACAGTTTTTGCTATAATTTAACCTGTCCGATCCAGTTAGTTCCTTTCGCACCTTTTACTATTATATTTTCAGCTGACCCATTGAGCGTCTTAAAGAAGCTATAATGAAAATATATTTATTTCTTGTCCCATTTATTACCCAGTTATTTCTGCTTTTACCCCGAAATTTGGAAGCGCAGGTATATCCGGCAGATTTTAATCAGGTGCAGGTAGCAAACGGGCTAACTAATCCAACTTATATCACATTTTCTCCTGACGGAAGAATTTTTGTCTCAGAGCAGGGTGGATCCCTGCGAATAATTAAGAACGGTGTCCTGCTACCAACACCCTTCTTAACGCTAACTGTTAATGCCGATGCCGAAGGGGGTTTACTGGGCGTTGCTTTTGATCCGGACTTTAGTTCCAATAATTTTATCTACGTCTATTACTCAGCTATTACGCCCGTTTACCATAACCGCATCAGCCGCTTTACTGCCGACGGCGACGTGGTTGTACCGGGAAGCGAAGTATTTATATTGGATCTTGATCCGTTAATCAACTCAAACCATCATGGCGGGAGTATGGAATTTGGCCCTGATGGGAAATTATATATTAGTACCGGAGATAATGGAATTGGTACCAATGCGCAGAATCTGGGTAATTATCTAGGGAAAGTACTGAGAATTAACTCCGATGGCTCGATTCCCCCGGGTAACCCATTCACCGGAGGTGAACCGAATTCAAGAATATGGGCCTATGGATTGAGAAACCCTTATACAATTACTTTTGATCCCCTTACAGGAAAATTGTTTGTAAACGATGTAGGGGAACATGACTGGGAAGAAATAAATGATGCCACCACACCTGGACTTAATTATGGCTGGCCCGCTGCCGAAGGTAATAGCATTGATCCTGTATACACAAATCCCATACATAGTTATACGCATCCAGAATTGTCTGCGGAGCCTGAGACCGGTTGCGCGATAACTGGCGGCACTTTTTTTAACCCCCCGGCTACAAATTACCCCGCATCATACAGGGGAAAATATTTTTATATTGACTTATGTGCAAACTGGATATATATGCTCAGTTTTGCAGGAGGCACGGTGACTGCGACTAATTTTGCAACCGGAATAGCAGGGACTCCCATTTCCCTTGTTACGGGTAATGATGGAAATTTATATTTTGTTTCCTTGGCTAACAACGCTGTTTATAAAATTATTTACTCTGCAGTATTGCCATTAGAATTATTACATTTTAAAGCGGACCTGAACATTTCACAAAAGGTAGACCTGAATTGGGAAACAGCTCATGAAATAAATACCGCTTATTTTGTGGTGGAAAAAAGCGCGGGAGATAACCATTTTCTGACAATAGATACGGTGCAGGCTTTAAATAACTCCACGATCACCCCCACATATCATGCTTCAGATGACTCACCAGGGAAAGGAATCAATTATTATCGCTTGAAAATGGTTGATCTTGACGGAAAATTTAGTTACTCTTCCATCGTGACGATACAGGTAAATAATTCGAAGGCTCCGTTGGTTTATCCAAATCCTGCAGGAAAATTTGTAAATATTTTACAGGGCCGGGACTTAGTGAAATTTGTTTCCGTTTACACTATCTCCGGTAAAGTAATGATCAGGTATAAGAACCAGGGAACAGAAAATATAATTCATCTGTCAACTTCGAACCTGCCCAAGGGTACTTACCTGGTTGAAGTCACAACTTCAACAAATGTTTATCACGATAAATTGTTGATAGAATAGATCGCAGGCAAATGTAAGTGCCTCCACAGCGTGGCCACCCGCTGTAAGTATTTTCACTTACAAAACATTATGACACCGCAAACCTATAAATAAATTTAATTTTAGTAGCCGGCGGGACCCGACCCCGCACTATTAAATTAATTTATTCATGAATCACCTGAGCGATCACGTAAAAAAATATTTTCGGTATTTTTTTTATTTCCTCCTGGCAGCAAATCTGCTTGTCATTAATAAAATGAATGGGCATGGCGAGATGCTCCTGCATCCGGTTCATTCATCCCGTGGGATTCTGGATCTCGAACTGAATTTCGGTCAGGCAAAACAGGATTCGATTTTAAAGACCTGGGACAGCACGAAACGGGGTTCTATCGTCCTGGGTACAAAATGTTCGGAAACCTATGAAGCACTGATCGCGACAAAGGTTGCAAAGGACCTGAATAACTGGGACCTGCTCTTTATCGTTTTCTATTCGTTGCTTCTGATAGTATTCACGTTGCGATTATACCCCTTCAAGGGTTTCGCGCCCAAACTGAGCCTGGTCATAACATGCATCCTCGCGGCTGCTCTGTTCGACTATATCGAGAATTTTTTTATTGCATACGCGCTCACACACCATTCCTCCGGTTCGCCTTTTCTCGCGCCACCGGCCTGGCATATCTGGGTTCCTTCCCTGATAAAATGGATCCTGGTCATTATGGTCGTGGGGTATTTGCTGATCCAGCTCATTGCACAAGGACTGATGAAGTCCGCCCTTCAATCGCTGTCCGAATATCTCACCGGCACACTCAAACTAATCTGGGATTTCCGGATTGCGTTCTTCGGTTTGCTGATACTCTTCTTCGCACTCTGGTCGATGGATCAGGGCAGGGATTTATTACTTATCATAAATAGTTCACGGCGTGGCCCGGCAACTTTTTTGCCAGCAGTTACGATACTGGCATTACTGAACTGGTACCTGCCCAAACTCTACACGCCCACGCCGGCCCCCGGAATCTCACTGAAAAATTATTTCTTCGGATTCTGGAAGGTTCCATCTGATCACCATGCCATGGGAAAACACCGGATCGATGGGGCGCGGCTGATGGGAAGCCTGACCTTCCTGATCCCAATGATCTGCATCCTGCACGCCATGCGGATTTTTGGAATTCCCTACTGGCTGCAATGGATCAATCCTTTTTTATTGCTGATTGTAATTCTGACTTTTTATCAACTGGGTCAGTATAATGCCTGGATCAACGACATGTTTGCCCCGGGTGGTATCGTAAATAAAAAACGATTTTTTATTTTTTCAGGCACCGCACTACTCATTATATTTTTATTTATTCCAATCGGCGATAACGTGAAACCCTTTTTCCTGGGTTTCCTGGCCTTTGATTTGTTTTTGTTATCACTGGTCTTCCTGGTATTTACGACCATCCGTACCTGCAATTGGGGAAAAATAAACCTCCCGGTCAACAACATGACGCCTTATGTTTTTATTCCGGGGATGGTGCTGCTCCTGATTTTTTTGGTGGGCAATCTCTCGCCCCGATTATTTTTTTTTGGCGACCGGTTCAGACTTCTGACACTGCCTGTCATTCTTTGCGCGGTATGTTTTTATGGTATTGTGTTTTCATATATTTTATTTATTGACCGGGTGTATCGGATTCAATTGATTTCTTTCGTATTTATTGTGGGCATCATCGTCTCGGCGTTAAGTGATAATCCTTATCACCGGATCAAAAAAATTCCAACCGAAAATCATTTTGAAACGGCGGATTCACTACCGGCCTATATCCGGGCCTGGTTACTCAAGCGCAGACCGGAAATCGATTCATTCTATCTGGCGACCCGTGATTCTTTTCCGGTTTTTGTGGTGAATGCTTATGGAGGGGGGATCCGGGCTGCGGCCTGGACGACGATGGTGATCAGCAGACTGGATGAACTGTTCAGAGAAAATAATATCCGGGATTTTCAACACTATGCACTGTCATATTCAGGTGCTTCCGGCGGCACGATCGGACTATCTGAACTCTGTGCCGCGCGGTATTCACTCGACACAACGCCGTCACCGGATCAGTGGGCGAAATTATATAAGAATGATTTCCTGACACCGTTGATTGTCGGGCTCCTCGGCCGCGATGCCTGGAATTCCTCTTTCGGACTGCATATCGGCGACGACCGGTCTGTGTTGCAGGATCATATCTGGGAGAAACGGCTCGCGAATATCGGTATCAACTACGATTCTCCTTTTGTAAGATACTGGGATGCCGCCGGCAGGAAGGGAAAATATGAAGTACCATTGTTATTTGCAAACACCTACCTCGTTGATTCGGGGCTCAAGGCGATCACGGCGCCGGTTCGGCTGAGTCATAAAAATTTTCCGGGCACGGTTTTCATCGAGGATCTGCTCGAGAAGGACTATACTGCGGGTATTAAACTCAGCACCGGAGCCTTTCTCAGCGCGCGGTTTCCGATGATCAGTCCTTCGGGGAAGATCGACAAGGCGCATCACTTCATGGACGGAGGGCTGAAGGAGAATTCGGGGGCCGAGACCTCGAAGGAGATTCTCGCCGTACTCAATCGCATCCTCCGCAGAATGGGTGATACGGATTCGGTATACAAAAAAGTCCGGGTCATCCTGCTCTCGATTCCCAATACAGTCAAGGGCACGGACTCACTCCAGACGGCTCCGAACTTTTTCGAACTCACCGCGACTCTGACGGCACTTGCGAACAACTGGGTGGGCAACACGAACAAGGCAGACACGATCAATGCACGCGACACATCGGGATGGATCCGGTACCAGTATTATCAATTTCGGCCCTCCGCGCAATGTGTGGATGAATTCAAACCGGTGCTTCCGCTGGGCTGGCAGATCTCAGGCTATGCCCTCGACCAGATGAAAAAAAGCCTCGGCAACACCGATCCGGGCCTGGATTCGATTCTGGGTCTCGTCCGGCGACCCACGCAGAAAAATGGCTTTGTAATTAAATAACTAGCCCCGGTCTTTATCCGATGGGAAATTGTCAACATGAGCGCGCAACAGAAAACATAAACAGAAGCCGCCGTAAATAGGTTATTGTATATATTATGCGCGGAATGATTATAATTTTGCGAAAAATTAGATCTTGATGAACCCAAATAAAGCCTTATGGGAAAAAGGCGACTTCACCCGGATTGCTGATACTATGCGGGAAAGCGGAACAGCACTGGTCGACCAGTTGATGATTACCAAAGGGCTGCAAGTTCTTGACCTCGGTTGCGGCGATGGGACCACTGCAATACCTGAAGCCAGACTCGGTGCTCAGGTCTTAGGCGTTGATATCGCAAGCAACCTGGTTGATGCAGGGAATAACCGGGCAAAAGCTGAAGGGCTCATCAATTGTACCTTCCGGGAAGGTGACGCCACCGATCTGCATGATCTGGAAAGTCAGCGTTTTGATCTCGTCGTAAGCATCTTCGGTGCCATGTTCGCACCAAAGCCTCTTGATGTGGCTAAAGAAATGGTTAGGGTCACCCGCCCGGGTGGAAGAATTGTGATGGGCAACTGGATACCGGGAGACCCTACTCTTGTAGCACAAATACTCAAAATCAGTTCGGCCTATACGCCGCCGCCGCCGGAGGGTTTCGTCAGCCCAATGTTATGGGGCGTCCAGGATCATGTTACAGAACGATTTGTCAGCGCTGGCGTAAAAAAAGGAAATATTTCATTCACTACCGAGAAATTTACGTTTAAAGCATCCTATTCCCCGGTTGCTTTGGTAAACCAGTTTAAGATGTATTACGGTCCCACGATGAATGACTTTGAAGCAGCCGAAAAAAATGGCAAGGCTTCAGCTTTGCAGCAGGATTTGGAAAATTTGTTTATCAGTCAGAACAAGAGCATTCACGAATTTTCGACATCTATATCTGCCAATTTTTTGAAAGTGACGGTTACTGTTTGACCCCGAAATTTTCTTCAAGGTCTGAGTTTAGGATTTTAAAAACTAGAAAAATATAAAAATGCGTATAACAAGTAAAAATATCAGTCTGATCAATTTCGGACCTGTAAAATCTGTGTATAAAATTTCACCGGTAGAAAAACAGGAAGGTTATGTTCTAAAGAAAATTCTTCTCAGTGGTAAGTCTGGGGGACACTTATATAATAATCATTATCCGGAAGCCGAAATTGTTCACGATTTGCACTCGATTACCGAAGATAATACGATAGACCTAATAATGATAACAGGTGCAGTAAAATCGAACGTGAAGTTATTCTCTGAAATATTGAAAGCCGGAAAAAATCTTCGAATAGTTGATTAGATTGTAAGTCTCACCACTAGTCAGAAGCTTGAAGCCGTTTAAGTTAAATGTAGGTGTTCCGTTTACACGGCTGCCAGTGCCATAATCAAAATCTGAGTCTTCTTTGTTTTGCAGCTCTTCACTTTTTGAATCCCTGTCAAATCGTGTCATGTCAAGGCCAATTCCATAGGCCTGCCCCTTTCATGCATAGGCCGCTTGATCAATGGACGGTAACCGGCATATACCATTTTCCAAATTTGACTATCCTTAAATAATAGAAGTATGAAATATAATAATCAGGTAGAAATAATTCTTTTCTCAAGGTATTCTATTGCTAATGTGCACCAGAAGCAACTGGTCAGATGGATGGGGACAACGGTACAGACTGTCATTGGAAAACAGCAGGAACGAGCCAAAAAAATATTTCTCAGCACGTTGAAAGATACACCGGCTATTTACATGTCATAATTTCGGTAGATCATCCGGTTATCTCCTGTCAGTTGACCTGGGTAATTTCGATTCGATTAATGAATCCGTTCAACAAACGCTGAGAGCATTTGGTCGCATTGATGTTGTAATTAATAATGCCGGTTATGGCATGACCGGGACGTTGGAGGAAATTAACGACCATGATATCAGGAGTATTTTTGGCATCAACGTGATAGCTACTATTGATGTCGTCAAAGCTGTCTTACCGATCCTGCGCAAACAAAGATTAGGCTTCATCATTAATATTGGTTCAGTTGCCGGATTTGCAGGAGTACCCGACTGGTCAGTTTATTCGCAGTAAAAGAAACCCAGCATCGTTATTTAGCAGCTAACGGTAAACAACCGGGTGACCCGCAGAGAGCTACAGCGATCTTATTGGAATTGGCAGAAAGTGAACAGCCACCGCTTCACTTGTATTTGGGTGAGGACGCTTATAACCGTGCACCCGGAAAACTGGCGGCCATGACTTCAGAACTGGAGGAATGGAAGCTCACCACCATCTCGGCAGACTACAAATGATGCACCTGTCTTACAGCGGGTGACCTCGGATTTGATTATCTTAGTTACTGGGCCTCAAAAAAAGTTCAGCAATCAACAAATTTATAATGTTCAGCCGGATTGAATATGCAATTACTGGTTTCCGGGGTAGAATATATCCTGCAATCGGGGTAATGTTCATTCAGCTTTTATTTTCATCCCAGGATCTATTCGCGCAGGCCGGTTCAATATTTAATGCGAAAACGGATACGGCTATCAATATTCGACGGCTGGCAGATAGTTCGATAGGCAAGGCGCATCCGGGTTTTGATGAAGTTAGCAAATTGCACAGGGTGTTTTTTGGGGAGAACTACAGAAAAGAATGGTCCACCGATACTAAATTACCCCTGATCAGATTGTCGACTTTCCGCGGAGGCCTTATGGTTGTAAAACAGGGAGGCGGACATCAAACACACTCACTGAGGCTGGAAGACAGGGATGGGAAAGAATGGGTTGTCAGGAGTGTTGAAAAATATCCAGAAGCGATTCTTCCAGAAGCACTGAAAAAAACTTTTGTAAAGGATATAGTAACAGACGCCATGTCGGCCCAGCATCCCTATTCCGCCTTAATTGTGCCGCCCATTGCAAATGCTGTTGGAGTACCGCATACTGATCCGGTGATCGGGATCATTGCACCGGATTCTGCCCTGGGTTCCTATTCGAAAACCTTTTCCGGCACCATCTGCCTGCTGGAAGAAAGGGAACCGGGCGGGAAAACGGATAATTATTTTGAGATGCTGGCGCGATTGAACGCCGATAATGACAATAGTTTCGACAGTACAACTTTTTTAAAGGCACGAATCCTGGATGTATTTCTCGGTGACTGGGACAGGCACCGTGACCAGTGGCGGTTCAGACCCGAGAAATATGGGAAGGGTATAAGGTATTTAGGCATTCCGCGGGATCGTGACCAGGTATTTTATACCAACCAGGGAGTATTTCCTTATTTCGAATCACGTCCCTATGTGCAGCCTTTCTTCGAGGGATTCAATCCAAGGATCAGAAATGTTGGCACTTTTCTTTTCACCAGCACCATGCTGAATATCCGTTTTTTAAACCAGTTCAGTTATGCTGAATGGATGAGAATAACGAATGAATTTGTGACCTCTGTTACGGACAGTGTGCTGGAAACCGCCATTCAGCGTCTGCCCGCTTCTTCATACGGACTCCGACATAAGGAATTAATACATATACTGAAATCCCGGAGAGCAGATCTCCCCAGAGCGATGTCGGCGTATTATTACTTTTTGAATAAAAATGTTTTCATACAAACCAGCGATAAAAACGAATTGGTGGAAATTAAAGACACACTGGAGAGCGCGATGCAGGTAAATATCTTTAAACTGTCAAAAAAAGACAAGATAGGGTTTCCGATATATGCAAAAACATTTTCTCCTGTATATACAAAGGAAATCCGGATTTTCACCGGGAATGGTGATGATAGTGTTTTTATCGATAATAAAAAATCTCCGGTCAGACTGAGATTCAGCGGCAGAGACGGAAATAAAAGATACACTCTTTTGCAGTCGAATAAAAAAGTACTGGTGTTTGAAAAGAAAAATAACACTCTTTTTTCCGGAGACACAACCAGATTTAAAAAGTATTTATCGGACGACACTGCTAATACAGCCATTGTCCCCGGTAATTTATTTAATGTATTTACTCCACTTATAAATGCCGGGTATAATCCGGACGACGGCATTCTGCTCGGATTTATCGGCCGGTTTACCAGGGGCGTGGATTATTCAACCCCTGCTTTCAATATTAACCGGTACTCGAGTTATCAGCAATTTAGTTTTCTGTATTCCTTTGCCACCCGGGCCTTCAGTGCTAAATACAATGCCGAATGGATGCATGCAATCGGTAAGGCCGATCTTTTGATAAAAGCCAGTGTGTACGCGCCCAATAATACCCAGAACTTTTTTGGAACCGGCAATCAAACCACCTTCTTAAAAACGGGGGACTATAAAACCTATTACCGGACCCGGTTTAGCTTGTATAGACTAGATCCCTCCCTTCGATGGGGCAATAAAAAGGGAGATTATATAAGTGCGGGTCCGTCCTTTGAATATTATACATTTGATAGTGCAGACAATACTGGCAGATATATTGAAACACAAGGGGCCGTTCAAACCTATGATAGCGCCACACTTTCACAAAGTAAGCTTCATGGGGGCGCAGTACTTGAATACAATCTGAACAGGAAGAATAGTAAATTAATGCCAACCGGAGGATATAACCTGAGTATTCGATTTCAGGGATATGCGGGTCTGAATAGATATTCAAAATCATATGCCCAGTTATTTACCAGTCTCGTTTATTACAAGAGTATTGATGAAAATGGAATTCTTGTCCTGGCTGACCGGATCGGGGGAGGAGCGACCATAGGAAATGCAGCATTCTACCAGTCATTGTTTATCGGCGGCGAGGGAAATCTTCTGGGTTACCGGAAAAATCGGTTTGCCGGTCAGTATATGGCATACAACAACCTGGAAGCTCGTATCAGACTCGCTCAATTTGCCAACTATATTTTACCCGGTCAGTTTGGTCTGATCGCGCTCTACGATATTGGCAGAGTATGGCAGAAAGAAGACCATTCCAATCAATGGCATAATGGTGTGGGAGGGGGGATATATTTTGCACCGGCTCAAATCGCTCTGATCCAATTTGTGATGTCCTGGTCTTCTGAAGGATGGTATCCTGTTTTTACTCTCGGCTTTCGATTTTGATTGCTGTCGCTTGACAGGTCCTTCATTCGAAGGTGCTTTTACCAATTAACCAGCACAATAACGAAAAAACTCGTTAAACATAATTCGCTGATTTTCAGTAAAAAATGCCTCATTTTCAGGTGAATGCTTGCACAATCAAATGTATAATATTCAAAGGACGGACCCGCACTTATATAATCTCCCTTTTTATTGCCCCATCGAAGGGAGGGATCTAGTCTATACAAGCTAAACCGGG
>JGI24806J26614_1000168_pt1 | contig 15782 bp, 13 predicted proteins | sample Kansoi200umMDA_FD_26614 | JGI IMG/M metagenome (IMG submission 26614)
CCGGCGTTTTTAATATTAGATTAACGATGAGATCAAATTTTACGCGACTGTTCCTGTCGCTGTTGCTAATGGGCCTTGCTTTTTCTTTTGCAGCGCAAAAAAGCAGCGTGGGCACTGTTATAAAAAAACATCCGGAATCCTTTACCATTTCCAGGGCCGAGCTGCAGGACCTGCTTTCAAAACCCGCCAAGGCCCCGATAAAAAGCAGGAATAATAAGTATCTTGACAAGGGTACGGTGGTTAAGAACATCGTCAACGGCGACATGCATTTTTTGAGAGTGAAGCTGAACTATTTTTCTATGGCTTATTTAACGGTGCAGATAAACGGGGAATATTCCACGCAGGTATTTATACTCTCCGATAACAAGTCGGTATTTTATAAAGGAAAGGTGGAGAATGGAGATGTGCTGATGACCAAATGCGCCGAGGATGAGATCGTTTCTGAATAATCAATTTTAGCAATACAAAAAATCCGCATGGGATTAAAAATTAAGAGCCTCATTTTCCTGGTATTCCTGTCCGCTTGCGGGATGGGCCAGGTGCCCATCCTGAACAGTAATCCGACCGTTACCAACAAGGTTATTTACCTTGATTTTGACGGCCAGAATGTGGTAGGCACCGGCTGGAACTCGGGCAACCTGATCACCGCTTTGCCTTCTACCATGAATGCAGCCAACATAATACTTATTCATAAGCGGGTGAGCGAGGATTTTATTCCATTTGATGTGAATGTGACCACCGATTCGCTGCGGTTCAACAATGCCTTGCCCAACAGGCGCACCCGCGTGGTAATTACTCCAACCAGTGCCTGGTATGGATCTGCCGGCGGCGTGGCCTACGTAGGCAGCTTTGCCTGGGGCGGCACACCGGGCACTCCCTGCTGGGTGTTTGAAAACCTGCTCAGTTACAGCCCCAAGAATATTGCCGAAGCGGCTTCGCACGAAACAGGACACACCCTTACACTTCGCCACCAAAGCACTTACAGCGTGAATACCTGTTCCAAAACCGCTGAATACAATCCCGGTCAGGGTTCGGGAGTTACCTCCTGGGCACCTATTATGGGCGTGGGTTATACTAAAAACGTTACAACATGGTTCAATGGCCTCAGCTCTGTAAGCTGCACCCTCACCCAAAACGATCACGGCAGCACGCCTGCCGGCATTACCAGCCCTAATTACCTGAGCTTCCGGTCCGATGATGTGGGCAACACGTTTGCCACTGCCAAGATCCTTAACCTGAACACCCTGAATATGTCTGATTCCGGATTAGTAACGGAACCGTCGGACCTGGATGCCTATACCTTCAGCATTTGTAATAGCCGCTTTGTAACCATCGACGTAAAGCCCTGGGCGCTGGATACCGTTAACTACTCAGGGGCCAACCTCGATGTACGGCTTTTTTTATATGACGCTGCCGGCAACATCCTGGGCGTAGATACGCCATTAACCAAGCTCAATGCCCGGAAAGGAATAAACCTGCCTGCCGGCACCTATTGGTTTACGATTGACGGCGGGCGCTCGGCCAATTATTCCGACTATGGCAGCCTGGGGAGGTATTACCTGGACATAAAAGCCACCAACCCGCCCACGCTCACCAACACCATTGTGATCAACACTAATTTATGTGCAGGGCAGACCTCGACACTCGGCTATAATTCCAATGGCTCGCCTACTCAATGGTTCTGGACGCTAAGCGGGGCAGCCGGAACCAGTAATTACACATCCCCCAGCATTGCCCTTAATTCGGCGGCCGGGATTTATACATTGTCACTGCTGGCCACCAGCAACTTTTCCTCCAGCTGTGTAACTACCGTTACCCTGGTGGTGCACCCGTTACCCGCCCTGGCAGTATCGGCCAGCACCAACTACCTTTGTGCGGGCAGCACTGTTACACTGAGCGCCAGCGGCGCTTCGTCCTATACCTGGCTGCCTGGTGCGTCAAACAGCACGGTGCTTACTGCAAGTCCGCCGGTTACAGGCAGTTATACTCTCAGCGGCTCCAATGGCACCTGCACCAGCTGGGTGGTAAACACCGTTAGCGTAAGTCCTGATTTTACAGTAACAGCAGCAGCTTCAGCGGCCAGCATTTGTGCAGGGGGACCGGTTACGCTGACAGGCAGTGGTGCATCCGGCTTTACCCTGAGTCCCGGCGGTATTATCACCAATCCGGCCGTGGTGTTCCCGGCAGCATCGGCTATATATACCCTTAGCGGCGAAAGCGGAGGCTGTATTAAAACAACTACGGTGGGGGTGAGTGTAAGCCCTCATTTTAATATAAACGTTGTGGCTTCTGACAGCACGTTTTGTATGGGTGATACCCTGCTTCTCTATGCCTGGGGCGCTAACGGTTACACCTTTAACCCGGGGAATTATGCCGGCTCACAGTATACTGTAAATCCTACTGCCACCACAGTGTATACCATTATGGCCCTGACTACGGGGAATATGTGCCTGGAAGATACCACCCTCACGCTCAGCCTCAGGCAGTGCGACGACGTTGGCTTTAAAGAAGAAACAGGCAATTCAGGCATCCGCATGTATCCCAATCCGGCGCAAGCACAACTAACCATAGAAACAGGTCCGGCACCGGGCCAAATAGAAATATATAATGCTCTGGGTCAGCTCATCCTATCTCAGCATACAACCGGGGAGCCGATGCTCATCAGCACCGGTAGCTGGACGCGTGGCGTGTACCTGGTCAGGTTATCTTCCGGCTCCGGCCCGGTATACCTGGCAAAGCTGGTGCTGAATTAAGCGCAGCCTTGTCCGATCTATAATTCATGGGCTCATGAGGATAAATAGCCTCCTCCATCTCTTTACAAAAACCGGTAATTTCTTACATATGAAACTCGCAGCGGCTTTCTAGAAAAAAGCGGAGGAAATCCCGCCGTAACTTTGTGGTGTAAAACAATCATTAAATCAATAACACCATGAAAACCACTGCTACCACCCTGACACTGCCAGAAGAACTGGGCATAAAATTGAGGATCCTTCTCCTGATGACGTTCCTCTGCGCATTCGTTTCCGGATTAAACTCTGCTAACCGCTATAAACCGGAGTACGACTCCCTGACCTGCCTGGAGATCGAAGGCAAGATCCTGGTTTCTGACGAAGACCGTAACCTAAACTGCATAGTAGAGGTGATTGGCCTGGATGGAAAAGTGGAAAAGCTTGTATTAAAGGACAGTCGCCTTAAATTCAAGCTGACCCTGGGCAAGAACTCCTATTATACCATTCGCATCTCCCGGCCGGGCTATGCAAGCAAGCTGATAGGCGTAGACACCGAAGTGGATATTGAAACGGATGTGATCTATGGCTTTAAGTTTGAAACTATGCTTTTAAAAGAGGAGGCCCTGGTGCACCTGAACAAAGAGGCGATGGACATGCCCATTGCCATTATTCAATTTGATGGTGAAAACGATGGATTTGTATATGATAAGAAGTATACCGAATCGATTAAGCATAAATTACGCGAGAGTAAATCCTTTGATAAAAGCAGCTCGAGGATCTCTACCAATTCAAAAATGCTGGCTACCGCTTATACAAATTAAGCTGCGCCAAACGTCTTGTTTTTAATAACCCACACACAATTAAAATGACCACACCCACACATAGTATTTTTGTCAAAGCCGTAGCCGCCGGGGCCCTTCATTATGAGCGCCTGGCCGAGGAGATTGGCCGTGCCATTACCGATGCTCACCAGGAACAGCTGGGACTGGGCGAATGTTTTGGCCACGAATTGAACCGCCTCATTGCCGCTGCGCTTCCTGCAGATGGTAACGCCGGCCCCACGCACACAGATCCGGAGCGCTTCCTCGAAAACTCCAGGCAGCTCCTGGCAGAATATGTAAACAATAGCAGCGAGCTGTATGCCCGCTGCTTTTTATATTCTTAATATCTGCTACCTTCGGTAAAGATTATCGCCGGAACCGGTAAACAAAAATGGCGCCGCCGGACATAGCGGCAAACAACAGCCAGAAATAGAAATAAGGAAAAGAGTGCCCTGAGGAATTAATGGCGCCGGCTTTCAAAGGCGTTTCAGTAAAGCTGGCGTCGGCAACGTCTTCGTTGGCCAGCTCCAGGCTGTCTTTTAGCTGGTGATACCGGTTGAGGGTCTGGTAAGCCAATTCGTAGTTCTTTTCCTGTACCCAATAGTCAGCATGCAGCATCAGGGACTGGAGCCTGGCTGCCAAATAACCAAAGCGGTTAATGATGCTGTCTGCCATGCGTAAATAATTTTTTCCCTCGTTCACTAGCTGCTGCTTCAGACTTGCTTTGCTTAAGATCAGGTAACTGTCAGCCATGTCCATATCGTTATCCATCAGCTCCTTTATTTTTAATGAATTGATAGCATTGGCCCTGGCGGCATCGAAGTTTCCGTGCATCAGGTGCACTTCCGCAAGGTTATTCAGGCAGCTGGCCTGTAATTCGTAATCGTAACGCAGGCGGGCATTAGCAAGAGCCAGGTTAAAATAACTTTCGGCCGCTTCTGCTTTTTTTAATCCTGCAGCCATTACACCCAGGTTCAGCAGGCAATTACCGGCTTGTTTTTGCTGGCCCAGATCAGTATTGAGTGCCAGTGCTTCCAGGTAAGCGGCTTCGGCCTGTGGGTAAAGCTCCATTTCCGAATACGCATTTCCAAGGTTAACAAGGCTCAGCGCAATGCCGGCGCTGTCGCGGATCAGCCGGCGCAATGCCAGGGCTTCTTTGTGATGGGAAACGGCCGCGCCCAGGTCGCCCTTGCGGTAATATAAAATGCCCAGAAGGTTGAAAGCCTTAGCCGTATAGTAAGGCTGGTTGGCCCGCTGAGCATAGTTTTCGGCCAGCCTGGCGCAATCGTAGCTATATTGCGGGTCGGAAGCCCGGTGCCTGAATCCCTCGTTATAAAACAGGTTCACCCTATTGGTATCGTGTGCCAATCCGGCCGCCAAACGTTTCAGCGAATCCAGGTCCTGTGCAGGGACCTTCATCAAACCAAAAATAAAAATCAAAAAACAGAGCCGTATACTCATGGCGCCAAATATAGGAATTTGTTGGTGACGATAGAGTTACGGAATTCCGTACTTTACTTTAAGGCCGTACTCTGCTTGTGCTTGCCAGCCGCTATAGCGAAACAATCAGTGCAAGCCCGCCGAGTGCAGAATAGATGATGTTGCTATCTGATCTTGCTGCATTCTTTACCTGCTGCGTCATTTTGTATCAGCCGTGATCTTACCAAAGCTAATAAAAAGGCTTTTGAAATTTTACTTTCAGGACCAAATGCTTTTTTTGTTGCATTTTTTTAACGGCACAAATCCCTAACTTCGCACATTATTCATTTATGATCCATTACCTCTTATACCAGAAAAATCCGGCTGCACATTATATCTACATCGACATGCTGGTGGACCACGTGAGTGCCGACACCCTGCAGCTGCAACTACCCGCCTGGCGCCCAGGGCGCTATGAGCTGGGCAACTTTGCTAAAAATATAAAGCGCGTGGACATGTTTAACGAGCGCGGCGAGGCCCTGGAATACACCAAGCTGAGCAAAGATCTGTGGGAAGTGACTACCAAAGGCTGCAGCACCTTGAAGATCACATACAGCTACTATGCTGCCGAGCTCAATGCCGGCGCTTGCTTTGCTGACGCTTCGCAGATCTATGTAAATCCCGTACACTGCTGCCTTTATGTGCTTGGCAGAACGGATGAGGAACATCGCGTGGAATTAAAGATACCTGAAAATTTCAGGATCGCCGGTTCTATGAAACAGAATGGCAATACACTATCCGCTGCAAATTATGAAGAGCTGGTAGATTCCCCTTTTATTGCTTCTGCGGGGATCAAAAGCGACTCCTACCTGGTGAATGGCATCCGCTTTCATTTGCACTTTAATGGGGAGTGTCGCCCTGATTTTGAGATGATGAAAAAAGACTTCAGCGCCTTTACTCAAAAAATGGTGGAATTCTGGGGCGATTGCCCGACAGACGAATACCACTTTTTGTTCCAGGTGCTGCCCATAAAATTTTATCATGGGGTGGAGCATAAAAAAAATACGGTGATTGCCATCGGCCCAGGCTATGCCATTAATTCAGGGCCTACCTATGAGGATATTTTAGGCGTGAGCTGCCACGAGCTTTTCCACACCTGGAACGTTAAGACCATACGGCCGGTGGAAATGCTGCCTTATGATTACACACGCGAAAATTATGCACGCACCGGTTATGTGTATGAGGGGTTTACTACTTATTACGGCGACAAGCTGTTGTTAAGCAGCGGTGTGTTCAACATCCGCCAATACCTGGATACCCTGCAGGAGCGCCTGACCAAGCATTTCGACAATTTTGGGCGTTACAACTTAAGCGTGGCTGCCAGCAGCTGGGAAACCTGGCTGGATGGCTATGTGCCCGGCGCCCCTTACCGCAAAACCAATATTTATGACGAGGGCAACCTCATTGCCTTTATGCTGGATGTAAAAATTCTGCAAGCCACTGCTCATAAAAAGCGGCTGCGCGATGTGTGCGTGTTGCTGTATGAGCGCTTTGGGAAAAAGCAGCTGGGCTATTCGGAGCAGGATGTGGTGAGCCTGGTGAATGAGGTGAGCGGTGAAGACCTGTCAGCTTTTTTTAAGGAATTTGTATACACACCTTCTGATTTCGAAGTGCCGCTTAAGGCCTGTTTTGAAGCCCTGGGCATTGATTTTGTAAAACAGGCTTCGCCTCTTGCCGGTGAGCATTATTTTGGCTTTAAGGTAACAGAAGGGATGCCCATTAGCAAAGTAAGCCTGGTGGCGCCATATTCCCCAGCCTGGAAAGCTGGCCTGTTTGCGGGCGATGAGATCCTGGCGGTAAATGGCATGGTGGTGAAAGGCAACCTGCAACACTGGCTGCACTATTTTTTAAGCAGCGATGAAATTCTGCTGACGGTGAACAGCAATGAGCAGCTTAAAACCGTTGCACTGCAAAAAGATAAAAAAGGCAACACCTATTTTTTCCACCCGGTGCTTACGGTTGGAGAAACGGTGACATCCGGCTCGCATGCGGCTTTCGAGGCCTGGCGGGTAGTATAATAAAATTTAAATACGCCCGGCATTTTTAACAGTTGTTTGAATAAAAAAAGTGTTCTCTAAACGGTTTAAAACTTTTGTTCATCCTATACCCAATTGGTTTATATTTGTCGCAATTATTAAAATGAATTATGGTAGCAACGAGCGAACACATCTTATGTGAAATAACCAACGGGGTACTGATCATTACTATTAACCGCCCCGACAAGCTGAATGCGCTGAACAAGCAGACCATCGAAGACCTGCACGAAACGTTGGTGGAAGCTGAGAACCAGAAAGAGATCCGTTCGGTGATTATTACCGGCGCCGGAAAAAAAGCCTTTGTAGCCGGGGCGGACATTGCCGAGTTCTCCGAGTACTCGGTACAGCAGGGCCAGCAGCTCAGCTCCACAGGTCATTTTAAGGTGTTTAATTTTATAGAGAATTACAGCAAGCCCATTGTCGCTGCGGTAAACGGCTTTGCTTTGGGCGGAGGTTTGGAGCTGGCCATGGCCTGCCACATACGCGTGGTAAGCGATAATGCCAAAATGGGCCTGCCTGAGGTAAGCCTGGGCATCATTCCCGGTTATGGCGGCACGCAGCGCCTGGCTCAGCTGGTAGGCAAGGGAAAAGCCTTTGAAATGATCGTTACTGCTGATATGATCAGCGCGCAGGACGCTTACAAATGGGGCCTGGCCAATTACGTAACCACACAGGAGGAATTATTGGGCCGCTGTTTTGAGATCACGAATAAAATTGCTTCCAAAAGCCCTACAGCGATCAAGGCAGCCATCCAGGTGATCAATGCCGGCTACAATAACCAGGTGAATGGCTTCCAGGCCGAGATCGAAGCTTTTGGCAAGTCCTTTGGCACCAAAGATTTTAAAGAAGGGGTGAATGCTTTCCTCGAAAAAAGAAAAGCCGAATTTAAAGGCGAATAAAAATCCTATGCTTTTGCAGAGGGGCAGGGCGCTGTTAAGGCCCTGCCTTTTGCTTTATTTGCTGGCCGCCTGGCCGGCTTTTTCACAGCTCTCCGAAGCGGAGTATTATAACCGGATCGATAACAGAATGTACCTGTTTTCAAAGCAGCGCAACAATCATTTCGACTCCCTGGTCCGTTTTGTGAATACCGAATTTATTTCCGACAAGGATAAAGTGCGGGCCTATTATACCTGGATCGCCTTGAACATCAGCTACGATACCGATCTCCTGGACAACTACAAGATCACGGTGGAGCTGGGCTTAAAGCGCTTATCTTCCTCCAACACACAGCACCCGGATACAGTGTTAAAATACCGAAAGGCTGTTTGCGAAGGCTTTTCGCTGCTGATGAACCGCTGCTGCGAACGCTCTTCCATTGTTTCAAAAATGGTGGTGGGCCCCACCCGGATCGAGGATGGCGAGGTAACCGACCACATCCTGCATGCCTGGAACGTTGTGTTAGTGGACAGCGTGTGGCGCCTGCTGGACGTTACCTGGTCTAACGGCTACCTGAACGCGATGAATCATTATACCAAAAAATTTTCCGACAAGTATTTTTTTACTTCGCCGGCTGAATTTGTAAAAGACCATTGGCCCCTCGATCCTATGTGGCAGCTCAGGGATTATCCTGTGAACAAAACGGCTTTTTATACAGGCGGCGTCAATGCCAACCCGGTTTATTTTAATTACAGGGACTCTATTGCAGCCTACTTAAAATTAAAACCCGATACCCTGGAGTATGTATCGTATCTGCACTATCATCGCTTCGATCCCGCCAACGAAATTTATACCCGCGAGTGCGACCGCATCATTCACGACAAGCTGGTAGGCTACCTGAACATAGCGGCCGTGTATTACGACGATTACCGGGCTTATTCGCAGAAATACAACGGCAAGGTGGTGAGCGAAAAGGTGGTCCGCGAATGCATTCGCCTGCTGCAGCAGCCCCGTAAATACCTGGTCCAGGGGCTTGCCTATGCCCGGAACAGAGCCTTTTTTCACGACGAGATCCGGCTGAATTTTGAAAAAATGGCGGCATCTGCCGCGCATAATCTGGCTGAAATAGACGCCGCTATTGACGGGCACCGGAAATTCGCAAAATCGTTAAAGGCAGGCAAAAAGTAGAGGTTACAGGTTAATTTGCGTAAATTTGATCCGTGAAAAAGCCATTGAACACTCTGCTGCTTGTTTTGATCCTGCTGCTCCTGGCACAGGCGGATCTCTCGGCACAATGCGCCATGTGTAAGCAGGCGGCAGAAAGCTCCATGCGCTCCAATCCCAATTCTATGGCCCGCAGCTTAAATTCAGGCATCCTTTACCTGATGGCCGTGCCCTACCTGCTCATTGCCTTTATTTTCAGGAAACAGATTGCCCAGTTGTGGAGGCGCTTGTTCCGTAAGGGCGTGGAGCCTGCTGAAGGGAATTAATTACGAAGAGATTTTGGGTTCGTTAACGGTATTAGTATGTTGTATTCTGTACAATGTACATCGTACAACATACAAAGTACATTTTTAACGGTTCTGCTCGATCACCTTCGGTGCCTTAAAGTAATCGCTGTCTTTTTTCGGCGCGTTTTTCAGGGCTTCTTTTTGTGTGAGGCTTACCTCCGGCTCATCGGCGCGCAGCACGTTATTTTCCTGGGTCATGTAGATCAGGGGCGCCATATTATCGGTATCCAGCTCGTTGAGCTTGTCAATAAAGCCCAGCATGCGGTTCATGTCGTTGAGGATCTCGGCCTTGGCTTCCTGGTCAAACTCCAAGCGGGCCAGGTGCGCAATCTCATCCACGGTTTTTATGTCAATTTTGTGAGGCATTGAATTTATTCAGTTCTTCGCTGATAAAGGTATGAACTTTCTCCTTAAGTGCGCCAATATTTTTATCGTCCATGCCCGTCGTGAAAATAGGGTCTCCTACCACAATGCGGGGCACACCCGGCTGGCCGTAGCTTTTTAAAAACCCCCCGTTTTGCAGGAAATGCCAGTTGTTTAAATTCACTACCGGCACAATGGGCACCTGCTTGTCGATGGCCAGCTTAAAGGCCCCGTTCTTGAATGGCTTCAGCCGGCCCTCGTCGCTGATAGTACCTTCGGGGTAAATGATCACGCTGATGTTCTCGTCCAGCTTTTTGCCGCAGTCTGAAAATGCCTTGTGCCCATCGGCATTGCTTTTGCGGTTCACAGGGATGTCGAAGTACACAAAAAAGTATTTGAACAGCGGGATCTTCAGCAGCTCGTACTTGCCCATAAAAACAGCCGTATGATCCACGTAAAAAGGGCTGAAAATAATATCGAGGTAAGAAGTATGGTTGGACACCACAATGCAGGGCCTGGGCAGTTTGTATTTTTTGGAGCTGTACTTAATCACCGGGTACAGGAAGGCGCCAATGGATATGGCCCTGGCCCAAACCCGCTTGAGCCGGAATACGAGGTCGAAGCGGCCGCTGCGTAAGGCAAAGTAAAACAGGGGGAACATCACCAGGAAAGGAATAGCAAAACACAGGACAAACCAGGTCTTCCACACAGGGGTCAATATCAGGCGCAGGGCTTTCATAGGCAGGTAACAGAAAACTGTGATCAGCGTATAGCGGTTATTGCAGTTTGGTGATTAAAAATTCGGTGCGCCGGTTTTGGGTATGCTCTTCTTCCGAACAGGTGGAGACTATTTTTTTGCCTTCGCAGGCGCAGCTGTTCAGCAGCCTGGTTTCGCCATAGCCTTTGCCTGTAATGCGGCTCTTGTCAATGCCTTTTTTTACAATATAATCGGCGCTGGCCTTGGCGCGGGCTGTAGATAGCTTCAGGTTGGATGCAGCGGCAGAGCGGCAATCGGTGTGGGAGCCCAGCTCAATGTACATATTGGGATATTCCTTCATAATGGCCACAACCTTGTCCAGCTCTATAGCCGCATCTTTACGGATCAGGGTTTTACCCAGATCAAAATAAATGGGCTTGATCTCGATCATTTTTGCCAGGTCCATGCCCACCTCCACTTTTCCAAGCGCCAGGTTCACATGGTCCCCTATGTTAATCTCACCCGGAGCGGTGATGGTATGATTAAATATTGCCGTTTTGGCAAGATAGCCAGGCTTCTCCACGGTAATGGTATAGCTAAGCACATCCCCCACTTTATTACCGGTCAGCTTTTTGCGGTAGTCGCCTTCGCTGCTGGTCACCGCTTTATCAAAGTCAGGACCCTCGGCCTGGTTTTGGATGCGGATGGACACACCCTCCAGCAATACATTGGTTTTGGCATCTTTAACAATGGCGTATAGCGACAACTTCGGATCTTTTTCAAGCAGGAGCTCCTTGGTAAACACATCCTCGGCCGAGGACCTGGTACTAAGGGCCTCTTCCAGGTTAAAGTAATCGGGCTTGCTTACCTGCACATTATAACCTATATCTTCTTCCATCATCATCGCATATTCACCCTGCTCATTGGTAATAACAGTGTCGTTATTGATCACCAGGCGCACGCCGGCCAGCGGTGTTTTGCTGTTTTTGTCCTTCACCGCAAGGGTTACGTCCTTGCCCCGTTTTACTTCGCGCATCATCAACAGCTCGTACACGTCATCGTCGCCACCATTGTTTTTCCGGTTCGAGCTGATAAAGCCCTTGATGTTGTTTGCTGCAATGTAGTACCCAAAATCATCGTACTTGCTGTTAACAGGTTCACCCATATTAAAAGCGCGCTGAGGCAGGTCGTCTTTTATCTTGGTCTCATAAATGTCAAGTCCGCCCATGCTGTCGGCCCGGCCATTGGATGAGAAGTAGAGCAGGCCGTTGGCAGCAATGAAAGGGAATAGCTCGTCTTTTTCTGTATTTACTTTTTCGCCCAGGTTTACCGGGAGTGTCCAGGCGCCGTTTATTTTTTTGCTGAGGTACAGGTCCATTGCGCCTTTGCCGCCTGGCATGTCGGAGGCAAAGTACAGCGACTGGCCGTCCTGCGACAGGCTGGGGTGAATAATGTTGTACTCAAGGCTGTTATATGGGAACTGGATCACGGTATCAAAGCCGTTGCTGTTCAGCCGCGCTTCCAGCAGGCGCATTTTGTAGCTGCCATCCCTGGCCGGTTTGGCTTTGCGAAAGTTGTTCCTCGAAAAATATACCCTGGTGCCTTCCTTGTCAAAGCTCACAGGTCCGTCGGTGTTGCGGGTGGTGAGGTCGCGCATGAAGAGCTTAGGTCTCAGGTATTTTCCTTTTTCATTTTTTTCGGTGGTGTACAGGCGCTCGTAATTCGCGTTATCACCCGCCTCGCTTTTGCTGGCCCAGAAAGGGCGCCGGCGGCCCGAGGTGAATACTACCACGTCCACAAAATTTACGGCGCAAAAATCGTTTCTCCTGGAATTGAATTTGGCTAAGGTCAGCTGGTAGGCATCAGCATTCTTTGTATAGTTTCTGGCGGCCAACAGCCCGATGCCTGGGTCCGCGGGCTGTTTTTCATTTTCAGGTAGTTTATTCTGCGCAAAGGCAGGCAGGCATCCAAGAGTTAAAACGAGAAGGAGAGTACGGACAAATTTCATGCAACCAACAATGAGAGTAAAATATAGTTTAAATAATTGGTCCTGTTTACGGGTAGCAGGTTTAGAACAGGCAAATTACTAAAAAAATCTGAAGGAAGGCAGGCCTGGCGGGTGAGTATGTGTATTTTTAATAAATCTTATCATCCGGGAAAGCAACATTATCCTTATTTTTGAAGACTATATGCCTGATCATACCATAGCCCTGCTACCCGACCATGTAGCTAACCAGATAGCCGCCGGCGAGGTGGTGCAGCGGCCAGCCAGCGTAGTAAAAGAGCTGGTGGAAAATGCCGTGGATGCCGGGGCTACCTCCATTAAGCTCATCATTAAAGACGCTGGCAAAAGCCTCATACAGCTGGTAGACAATGGCAAAGGCATGAACCCTTTCGATGCCCGCATGTGCTTTGAGCGGCATGCTACTTCCAAGATCAGCAGCGCCGACGATCTGTTTGCCTTAACTACCAAAGGCTTCAGGGGCGAAGCCCTGGCCAGTATTGCCGCCATTGCGCAGGTAGAGCTGAAAACCAGGCAGGCCAACGACCAGGTGGGCCAGCAGGTAATTATTGAGGGCGGAAAGGTGCTGTCGCAGACCGAATGCCAGGCAGCCCAGGGAACTACTTTTATTGTTAAGAACCTGTTTTACAATATACCGGCCCGCCGTAATTTTTTAAAAAGCGACCAGATCGAGCAAAAGCACATTATCGATGAAATAGAGCGGGTGGCCATCCCGCACACCGACATTCATTTTACCGTGCACAGCAATGGCAATGAGGTGCTGAACCTGCCGCCTGGCAACCTGATGCAGCGCATCAAATCCCTGCTGGGAGGGTATATTCAGAAAGAGCTGGTGCCCATCAGCGAAGACACTTCCTTTGTAAAAATATCGGGTTACGTGTCCCTACCCAGTTCGGCCATTAGAACAAAAAAAGAGCAGTTCTTTTTTGTGAACCAGCGTTTTGTAAGAAACCCCTTTCTTAATCATGCCGTGTACGAAGCGTATAAGGAGCTGATCGGTTTCCAGTCGCACCCGCGGTATTTTATTTTCCTGGAGCTGGATCCCAAGCACATCGATATCAACATCCATCCCACCAAAACGGAGGTGAAGTTTACCGACGACAAAACCATGTACATGCTGCTGGTAAGTGCTATCAAGCGTGCCCTGGGCAAGGCCAATGTATCGGGCTCGCTGGATTTTGAGTCGGAAACCAGCCTCAACACACTGCCCCAGGCCAATAAAACCTATACTCAGCCCAAGGTGAGCTACAACAGCGATTATAATCCCTTTCATACCACTCCATCCTCACCGGGAGGCGGCGAAAACACCCTGCAAAAGGCCAACCGCCAGCACTGGGAAAGTCTTTTTGAAGGGTTTAAGGCCAGCCCCGACATTGCTGTGGCCCCGGAAAAGGAACAGCAGGCGCTCGAGACCATTAAAAAGGACGCGCTCGACTTCAGCGTCTTTCAACTGAATTTAAAATACATTGTTACCACGTATAACCGCAATGTGATGATCGTGGACCAGCAGCGGGCCCACGAGCGCATTCTGTATGAGCACTATTTGCGTGCGCACACCGATAATCCCATTGTAACACAGCAGCTGCTTTTCCCCGAACAGATAGAAATGAGTGCCAACGATTTTGCACTGGTACAGGGGTTGATGAAAGAATTTAAGGCCCTTGGGTTTGATATGGAGGTATTTGGCAAGAACAGCGTGGTGATCAACGGAACACCTTCCGATATGTCGGATTTTAACGTGCAGCAAACCATCGAGGGCATTTTGGAAACCTACAAGCTCAATACCATTGACTCGAAAGTAGAGAAGCACGATAACCTGTGCCGCGCCATTGCCAAAAACACCTCCATCAAATACGGAAAAAACCTGGACACCGAGGAAATGAAACTGCTGCTCAACCATTTGATGCAGTGCGAGAACCCCTTGTACACCGCCAACGGCAAAACGGTGATGATGGATGTAGACTATAACGATATTGAAAAGTTTTTCAGAAAATGAGCTTTAACAACCCTTACCGGCCAAGCGGATTTGGCTACCTGCCGGTAGTTACAAAAAACATCATCATCATCAACGTCATCATGTATGTGCTTACGCAGGTGCTGCTGCGCACGCAGGGCGTTAACCTCACGGACTACTTTGGCCTGCACTATTACCTGGCCCCGGCCTTTAAGCCGCACCAGTTTATTACCTACATTTTTATGCACGATACAGAGAATATTACGCACATCCTGTTTAACATGCTGGGCGTTTTTATTTTCGGGCAGGTGCTGGAGCAGTTGTGGGGACCAAAGCGCTACCTGATCTTTTATGTACTGACGGGCCTGGGCGCTGCGCTGGCCCAATACGTGATCATGCATTTTGAAGTGAGCGGGGTGCTGGATGAGGTAAACCGCTACCTTTCGCAGCCGGGTCTGGATGTATCGGAACGCTCGTATTATACCAACCTTAAATACGATTACCTGGCTAATCTTGATCGCAAGGTGATCGTTGGCGCTTCCGGCTCCCTGTTTGGGCTGCTGGGGGCTTTTGGCATGCTGTTCCCGAACCGGGAGCTGCTCATTTATTTTTTATTTCCTGTAAAAGCCAAATGGCTGGTGATTGCTTACGGCGCCTTTGAGCTGTTTTCGGGCATCCGTAACGACCCTATGGATAATGTGGCGCATTTTGCACACATCGGCGGCCTGCTGGTAGGCATCGTCATCGTGCTCATCTGGCGGAAAGACAAACGCAACTTTTACTGACATGAACTTTTTTCAGAAAATAACCGCGACCTTCGCCCGGCAGGGCAATTTGGCAAAGCTCATTATTATTAATGTGGCCTTGTTCCTTACCGTCAACCTTTCTTACCACCTGGCGCACATCAACCTGATGCCTTACCTGGCACTGAAAGTAGGAGGGATAGACTTTATCTCTACGTTCTGGACCATTTTTACCTACATGTTTGTGCACCAGGCCGTGCTGGAGCTTTTTTTCAACCTGCTGCTGCTTTATTTCTCCGCCCAGCTGTTCTTCCTCATTCTTGGCGAAAAAAAACTGATCTATGTATATGTAATGAGCGGTCTGTGCGGAGCGGCGCTTATTCTGATCCTGGGGATCCTGGTGCCGGGCTCCTTTTTTGACACCACGCTGCTGGGCGCTTCCTGCTCGGTGCTGGGCGTTATTATGGTAATGGCCGTGTATGCGCCTAACTACCAGGTAAGCCTGTGGGGTGTGCTCAACATGGCCTATAAATACTTTGCCATCCTGGTA
>JGI24806J26614_1000169_pt1 | contig 15764 bp, 13 predicted proteins | sample Kansoi200umMDA_FD_26614 | JGI IMG/M metagenome (IMG submission 26614)
ATCAACGAAAGTTTATTATCTAAGTCGCTAAAAACATTTAAAGACAGAGGGTATAAAGCGGAAGGTTATAAAGTGGATGTATCTTCTGAATATGATGTGCAACGTGCAATTGCATTTGCGCAAGCCAATTTCGGTAAAATTGATATAATGGTTAATTCAGCGGGAATTGTAGGACCAACAAATACAAAAATTACAGAGTACACTGTTGAAGATTATGATAGAGTATATGCGATTAATCTTCGCGGCGCATTCTTAATGACGAAGTATGCCTTAAAAGCCATGGAAAAAAATAATTACGGACGCATCTTATTGATAGCATCTATTGCCGGAAAAGAAGGTAATCCATTTATGGTTGGTTATTCTTCAATGAAAGCAGGTGTGATCGGACTTGTAAAAAGTATAGGCAAGGAGTATGCAGAAACCGGCATTATTATAAATGGACTTGCTCCTGCTGTTATAAAAACAGCTATGAATGAAAATACGGCACCGGAGCAACTGGCATATATGACAGCAAAAATTCCGATGAATCGTCTAGGCACAGTGGATGAGGTGGCTTCAATTAGCGCATGGATTGTTTCAAAAGAATGCAGTTTTTCAACAGGATTTATTTTTGATATTTCCGGCGGGCGTGCTACTTATTGAACACTAACATAAAAGATGTAAAACCCTGTGTAATGAGAAAAAAAGTAATTGTACTTGGCGGCTCATCCGGAATTGGAAAAGCAACGGCAGAACGGTTTGCAAAAGAAGGCTGCATCGTTATGGCATGTTCAAACGATTTAAATGCAACGGAAAAAGTGGTTAATGGTTTGGAAGGAAATGGACACATTGCTGTGGAAATTGATGTAACTTCTGAACCGCAAATAGAAACCCTGAAAAAACAGGTTAAAGAAAAATTTACCAGTTTTCATGTACTTATAAACAGCATAGGTATTTCGAAAGTTATGCCCGTAGTGGGCTCTGATTTTTCAGAGTGGGATCATTCTTTACAGGTTATGCTTTATGGTGCAGTTAAAGTTTGCCGGGCTTTAGTTCCATTGATAGAAGATGGCGGAAGGATTATTCACATAACTTCTATTCACTATGAAAGAGTAGCCAATGGCAGTTCGGCATATGGAATGGCAAAAGCAGCTATTACTCAACTCACAAAATCCCTTGCGATAGAATTGGCACCGCGCAATATTTTGGTGAACGCTATTGCTCCCGGCTTTGTAAACACATCCATGTCTATAAAGGCGGGTGGAAAAAACGAATTGGAAAGTGAGTGGTTTAAAGATAACTACATCAGGTATGAACATTTGCCTCTTAAAAGAGCTGCTGAACCCGAAGAAATTGCCGGTGTCGTGTGGTTCTTAGCCGGTCAGGATGCATCTTATATTACAGGCTCAATTATCACAGTAGATGGCGGATTAACAATCACATTCTAATTTTTTTATTCGGTTTACAAACCTAAACAATGAAAGTTCGATATAACAACCGTATGATAAAGCCGGGGAAACAATAAAAAGTAAGTTTTTGCAAGCCTTGAAATAATAATTATACTGAACATGCATCGTTCATCTTAAAATAATAACAATGAAAAAATTACTCTTCAGCTTAACTATATTCATCGCGTTTTATTCAAATGCACAAACAGTAATTCCTTTATACAACGGCGCTGCGCCAGGTTCTGAAAACTGGAACTGGAACGAAACAGAAATCAAAGCTGATATCGGAACAATTGTAATGGATGTTTCGCATCCATCATTAACGGCTTTCATTCCATCCAATCCTAATGGAACTGCTGTTATTATTGCTCCGGGCGGCGCGTTTCATGTACTCGCTTTTGATTTGGAAGGAACTGAAGTTGCCAAATGGTTAAATGCAAAAGGCATCACTGCTTTTGTATTAAAATATCGAGTAGTTCACAACGACCCTGCGCATCCTGAAAACAGTATCGGTAATTTATTTGCAACAAAGAATTTTAAAAAACTTGATTCGCTTAATGCACCTGTTGTACCGCTTGCCATGCAGGATGGGTTGACTGCAGTAAAATATGTTCGTCAACATGCAGCAGATTATAAAATAGACCCAAACAAAATTGGCTTCATGGGTTTCTCCGCCGGGGGAACAGTTACGATGTCAGTAGTATATAATGCGACCGATGAAAATAGTCCAAACTTTGTTGCACCCATTTATGCGTATGAAGGTGCAATCATTGGTTCAACAGTTCCATCAACCAAAACACCTATATTTATTGCAGCAGCAAGCGATGATGATTTAGGATTGGCAACACATAGCGTTCATATTTATTTAAAGTGGTTTTACGCAAATCAACCTGCAGAATTGCACATGTATGAACAAGGTAAACATGGCTTTGGTATGAAGAAACAAAATCTTCCAACAGATGCATGGATAGAAAGATTTAGTGATTGGCTGACGATGCATGGATTGACACAGAAATAAACTTTTCTATTACATCGCCAATAAGATTTGATAAACGATTGCTTTGTGATTTTTGGTTTCGTCGAGATTAAAAGCATATTCATCGCATCAAAAAAAATTATAAAACATAATTGCTGAATTTCATCAAAACAGATTGTTATGAAAAAAATCTATTTCGCTTTTTTGTTTGTTACAACTATTGCTTCAGCACAGCCAAATATGTCGCCAAGAAATCCTGGTGATACTTTGCAATCAGTTAGAATTTCAGGAGATGGAAATGTTGTGCTGAGTATTTACGCACCTAAGGCTTCGGAAGTAAGTGTGATGGGCGATTTTCTGCAGGAATACAAACCTTTACAATTAACGAAAGCAGATAATGGCGTTTGGTCTGCAACATTAACTGATGTGAAGCCCGATTTATATACCTATGATTTTACAGTTGACGGTGTAAGAACTTTCGACCAACGCAACCCGGTTTATAAAGAAGGCGAAAATGGCATATCGAATTTATTTGAAGTGCCCGGTGCTGATGATGATTATTGTGCAAAGAAAGATGTACCACATGGCAAAGTAGAAATTGTATGGTTGCATTCTTCGGTGTTGAATAATGATGTTCGCATGCATGTGTATACACCGCCGGGTTATGAAAAAATGAAAAATAAACTTCCTGTTTTATACCTTCAGCATGGAGGCGGCGATAATGATGCATCATGGGCAACAGCGGGTCGTGCAAATTTCATTTTAGATAATTTATTGGCTGCCGCAAAAATAAAACCGTTCGTAGTAGTAATGCCGATGGGTCATCCCACAGCAGGATTTCACATGCAGGCTGGCATTGATAGTGATGCGTATTACAAAATTCTTTTCACCGATATTATGCCTTATGTTGAGTCGCATTATAATGTTTCTGATAAACGGGATGATAAAGCTTTTTCAGGTTTGTCAATGGGTGGATTGCAGGCATTGAACATTGCGATTTTTGCTCCTGAAAAATTTGGCTACATGTTACCATTGAGCACAGGTTATTTTCCGCAACAGTTAAAAGATCTGCAGGATCAACATGCAGATGCTTTAAAGAATCCGGAGATTAATAAGTTTAAATTATTCTGGATTGCAATGGGCGGTGAAAAAGATATAGCTTATCAAAACGGGAAAAATGTATTGGCAATGTTTGATAAGAATGGTATCAAATACACCACAAACACGTATCCTGCAGGTCATACTTTCTTAACATGGCGTCATAACCTGTACGAGTTTGCGCCATTGCTTTTTAAATAAATACTCAATCAATGTTTGTATTGAATTGAAATGAATCGCAAGAAAATTATAATTGCAGGTGGTGGTATAGGCGGATTAACAACAGCACTCTGCCTTGATGAAAAAGGGTTTGATGTGCAGGTATATGAATCTTCAAAAGAAATAAAGCCGCTTGGTGTTGGTATAAATTTATTGCCTCATGCTGTGCGTGTATTAACCAATCTTGGTTTGCTTGAAAAGATGTGTGAACTTGCTGTTCCTACAAAAGAGCTTGCTTATTACAGTAAACATGGTAAAAAAATCTGGCAGGAACCAAGAGGAAAATTTGCAGGTTATAACTGGTCACAATTTTCTGTTCATCGCGGAATTTTTCAAATGTTATTGCTTGATGCAGTAAAAGAACGTTTGGGAAATGATAGTGTGCAAACAGGTTATTGTTTGCAAAAAGTAAGCAATACAGCAAATGGGATTAAAGCAACGTTTATAAACAGAGAAACGAATGAAGTGGTTGATGAAGTTGAAGGTGATGTTTTGGTTGGTGCAGATGGAATTCATTCAACTGTTAGAAAACAATTTTATCCTGATGAAGGTTCTCCAAAATTTTCAGGCATTATTCTTCATCGCGGAACTACAATAGCAAAACCATTCCTTACCGGCAGCAGTATGATAATGGCAGGGTATGCAAACAAAAAATTTGTTGCTTATCCCATTTCACCAACAACAGATGAAGATGGTAAACAACTTATAAACTGGATAGCAGACTTGCGTGTTAGCTATGATGAAAATATAATGCCACAGGATTGGGATCGTAGAGCGGATAAAAATAAATTGCTGAAAGAATTTAATAATTGGCATTTTGACTGGCTCGATGTTCCTTCAATAATTGCTGATGCAAAAGCTATCTATGAATTTCCTATGAGTGACCGGGACCCTTTGCCACGTTGGTCATTTGAAAAAATAACCTTGTTGGGAGATGCAGCACATGCTATGTATCCAATCGGCTCAAATGGCGCATCGCAGGCAATACTGGATGCAGAGTGTTTGTCTGAATGTTTATCGTCAAATAATAATACCATTGATGCGCTGAAGCAATATGAATTTATCCGGCTTCCGGCAACTGCAAAAATTGTTTTGCAAAACAGGCAAATGGGACCAGAACAGGTAATGCAAATCGTGGAAGAACGAGCGCCGGATGGGTTTGAAAATTTATATGATGTTATCAGTAAAGAAGAACTTGAATCTATTGCTTCACGCTATAAACAGATAGCAGGCTTTGACAAAGAAATGTTGAATCAAAAACAATGACAATGCAAACACCACAACTTGAATTTGCATTTGAAATAAAAGTAAATGTTGAAGCAGGTAGCATGCAGGAATTAGGCATGACAAGTAAAGGACTAAAAAGAATTATTCCGATACTCGGCGGAAGTTTTGAAGGACCGGCTATTAAAGGAATTGTAGTGCCAGGTGGTTATGATTGGCAATTGCTGCGCAATGATGATGTAGCAGAAATTGAAGCACGCTATTTATTAAAAACAAATGAAGGTTCTTTAATTACAATTGTAAATACAGGATTACGTCATGGTGCTGCGAATGCAATGCAAAAAATGGCTGAAGGAAAAGAAGTATTGCCCGACGAATATTACTTCCGGACAATACCTGTTTTTGAAACCGCAGATAAAAATTATTCATGGCTTACGAAAAATATTTTTATTGCAAATGGCATTCGCAAACCTGCGCAGGTTTATATACAGGTTTGGAAAGTTTTATGAAAATTAGGCAAGTGTTCAATTTTGAATTTGCAAATCGTTTGAAAGATTATGGAAATAAAATATAACAGCAACTATCCATCAATTGATGATTTAATAAAAAAAGCAAAGCGCAATATCCCGCGTTTTGCTTTTGAATATTTAGATGGTGGCTGTAATGAAGATGTGAACCTGCACAAAAATACACGTGAGCTTCGCGAAATAGAACTGAAACCATTCTATCTAAAAAATTATACGCAGCCAAACATGCAAACAGAATTGTTTGGTCATGTGTATGATGCACCGTTTGGAATTGCACCGGTTGGATTGCAGGGTTTAATGTACCCAAATGCACCTGAAATACTTGCCCGTGCTGCCTTCCAGCATAATATACCTTTTGTATTGAGTACTGTTACCACATCATCTATTGAAAGGATAAGTGAATTAACAGAAGGTAAGTTTTGGTTCCAGTTATATCATCCTGCAGAAAATGAAATTCGTGACAGCATTATACAAAGAGCAGCATCAGCACAATGCAATGTATTGGTTATTTTAAGTGATGTACCAACTTTTGGTTATCGTCCAAGAGATATAAGAAATGGTTTGGCAATGCCACCAAAAATGACGTTGAAAAATATTTTGCAAATAATGGGCAAACCTGAATGGGCATTGAAAACATTGATACATGGGCAGCCTGCTTTTGCAACAATGAAACCATATATGCCTAAAGGTTTAAACATGAAGCAACTTGGTTTGTACATGAACAAAACTTTTTCAGGAAGGCTGAATGAAGAAAGAATAAAACCGATAAGAGATATGTGGAAAGGCAAGCTTGTTTTAAAAGGCGTGGCAACTGAAGAAGATACAGAGATGGCAATTAAATTGGGTTTAGATGGGGTCATCGTTTCCAATCATGGCGGCAGGCAGTTGGATGCAGGTCAGTCGGCAATTAAATCATTAACACCCATTGTAAAAAATTATAAAAATAAAATTACTATCATGATGGATAGTGGTATTCGCTCCGGTGTTGATGTGGCAAGAACTTTAGCCTGTGGAGCAGACTTTACTTTTATGGGCAGAAGTTTTATGTACGGCGTTGCTGCTTTGGGTAATGAAGGAGGAAATCATACAATATCAATCTTAAAAACACAGCTAAAACAAGTGATGGAACAGGTATGCTGTGCAACAGTAAAAGATTTGCCGCAGCATTTGATTTAATTAAGAAAAATAAAAGCCCTTGCTTATTGCAAAGGCTTAAATATTTAGTGTAACAATTTTATTTAGCTTCCTGTATCTTATCAATCTTTACTGTTTCGCCTTCCAGCGTTCCGTTAACCATTACTTTTTTTCCAACGTACGGCATTACCTGTACAGAATCAACTTTATAAACTTTATCACCTACTACAAGCACCGGCGATGCACCGCCTTTAATACATTTAACAGCACAACTAGCGTGGTCTGCTTTACCGCCTTTCACGCCGCAATCAGAATCGCCGATATAACCTGTCCATGTTCCGGTTTGGGCATATACTGCAATGGCAATGGTTAATAACAAAATTGAAAAAAACTTTTTCATATGTATATTTTTTGGTTTTTTTATTTGCAATATGGAATGCCCATTTATTCGTTCCGGTTTGTGATTAAATAATCATGGGCATTCATAAAATGTATTTTTAAATGATGATAATAAAAAATAAAAGTAAATAAAAGATACAAGCAGCTACAAAGTTAATTGTGAAAGCTATTTTCACAAGAAAAAAATAATCAGCACCTGTCATGACAGACCATGACAGTTTTAAGGTACGCTGAATATATTTTTACATATTAATAAAACGATTTGCATGCAGATAATACTCGGCATCATATTTCACTTTATCGGTGGCTTTGCTTCAGGAAGTTTTTATGTACCATATAAGAAAGTACAAAAATGGCATTGGGAAAGTTACTGGATTATTGGCGGTTTGTTTTCATGGTTGATTATACCACCAATAGCTGCATGGTTAACTATTCCAAACTTCACTGAAATTATTTCTCAAACATCTGCTGCAACGCTTGGCTGGACTTATTTCTGGGGGTTGATGTGGGGCATTGGCGGACTCACTTATGGCTTAGGTATGCGCTATCTTGGAATGAGCCTTGGCAATTCAGTATTGCTTGGTTTTACATCAGCGTTTGGTGCGTTGGTGCCATCTATTTATTACAACTTTCATCCTGCCGCCGGGAAAACAACTTTGAATGATTTGCTTACCACATCATGGGGAAGAATTGTTTTAATTGGCATCATCATTTGTTTAATAGGAATTGTTATTTGCGGCAAAGCCGGTGTATTAAAAGAGAAGGAATTATCAGACGAAAAAAAGAAAGAGAGCATTAAAGAATTCAATCTTGTAAAAGGATTAATTGTATGTACCATTTCCGGTATTCTCAGTGCTTGTTTTAATTATGGTATTGAAGCAGGTTCATCTATGGCGGAAACTGCAAACAATTTATGGAAGGCAGCGCATCCGGCAGAAACAGTAAATTTTTTGTATCGCAATAATGTAATTTATATAGTGATATTATGGGGTGGCTTAACTACTAATTTTATTTGGTGTATGTATTTAAATGCACGCAACAAAACCTTTGGCGATTACACAGATAAAAAATCACCGCTTGCAAGAAATTATTTTTTCGCAGCGTTAGCAGGCACGATATGGTTCTTACAATTCTTCTTTTATGGTATGGGTGAAAGTAAACTCGGCAACGGCGCCAGCAGTTGGATTTTACACATGGCATTTATAATATTAGTTGCAAACCTTTGGGGCGTTGCATTAAAAGAATGGAAAGGTGTTAGTCGCAAAACTGCAACAACAATTACGATAGGAATATTTCTTATCTTTTTATCAGTAGTACTGGTTGGATATGGAAATGCACTGAAATAAAATCGAGCTGTCGACTGTTAGCCATTTTGTCTTGATACCGCAAAATATAATTGAGGTTGAAAGTTTATTCAAGAAGAATTAAAATGATATATCTGTTATAAATATTTTAAATTAAGCTTATAGCTAAAGGCTAAAAGCTAAAAGCAATTTTATGAACACAGGAACAAAAACATTCAAACATGTTTCCTACTTATGGAACGATGAAGAAGCAGCAAAATTAGCAGGCGATGAAGTAGCATTATTAGTGTATCGTTCCAACTTATTAGGCGCCGATTTACGCTTGACAAATTATGGTGGCGGCAATACTTCCTGTAAAGCAATGGCGAAAGACCCGCTTACAAATAAAGATGTAGAAGTAATGTGGGTGAAAGGCAGCGGTGGTGATTTGGGAACAATGAAGCGCAGTGGTCTTGCTGCTTTATATGTAGATAGACTGCGTACTTTAAAAAATGTATACCGTGGCATTGAACATGAAGATGAAATGGTTGAGTTGTTTAATCATTGCATTTATGATTTAAGTTCAAAAGCGCCATCTATAGATACACCGTTACATGGGTTTCTTCCATACAAACATATAGACCATTTGCATCCGGATGCGGCGATTGCAATTGCTGCTGCAAAGGATGGAAAAAAGATTACAGAAGAATTATTCAATGGTACAATTGGTTGGGTTGAATGGCAAAGACCTGGTTTTGATTTAGGTTTAAAATTGAAAGCAGCAATTGATGAAAATCCAAACCTGCGTGGCATTATGATGGGTTCGCATGGCTTGTTTACATGGGGCGAGACAGCGTATGAAAGTTATATCAACACATTGGAAGTTATTGAACGTTGTGCGCAATATTTAGAAGATAATTATGGAAAGAAACGTGCTGTATTTGGCGGACAAAAAATTCAGTCATTGCCAAAAGAAGATCGCTTAAAAAAAGCGGTTGCACTTGCTCCAATTTTACGCGGATTATGCTCCTCAAGCTATCCTAAAAACTCCCCTTCAGGGGTTGGGGGTATGATTGGACATTTTACAGATGATGAAAGAGTGTTGGAATATATCAATTCAAATGATTTGGAAAGATTAGCGCCAATGGGTACAAGTTGCCCCGACCATTTTTTGCGCACAAAAATTTCTCCGCTTGTTTTGAATCTTACAACCGATGAAGATGTAACAAATACAGAAGCCATCAAACAAAAATTACAACCGCAGTTTGAAGATTATAGAAGGATGTATGCAGATTATTATAACAAATGCAAACATCCAAATAGTCCTTCAATACGTGATGCAAACCCGGTAATTATTTTGTATCCCGGTATTGGCATGTTTAGTTTTTCAAAAGATAAACAAACAACAAGAGTAGCTTCAGAATTTTATATCAATGCCATTAATGTAATGAAAGGCGCTGAAGCTGTGAGTGAATACACATCTTTATCAAGGCAGGAAGCATTCAACATTGAATATTGGTTATTGGAAGAAGCAAAATTGCAACGCATGCCAAAGCCAAAATCATTAAGTGGAAGAATTGCATTAATAACAGGAAGCGCAGGTGGGATTGGAAAAGCCATCGCAAAAAAGTTTGCAGAAGAAGGTGCTTGTGTTATCATTAACGATATAAATGAAGAAAGATTAAACAGTGCGAAAGAAGAGTTTATAAAAACTTATGGTAAAGATGCAGTAGCATCAACAATATTAAATGTTACAGATGAAAATTCAGCAGCCCAGGCTTTTGATAATGCGGTGTTGGCATTTGGTGGTGTTGATATTGTAGTGAACAATGCAGGCATCAGCATTTCAAAATCTATTGCTGAACAAACACTCGAAGAATGGGACAGGTTATATGATATTTTAGTGAAAGGTCAGTTCATTGTTTCCAAAGCCGGCATTGCTGTTATGCGCAAGCAAGGTTTTGGTGGCGATATTGTAAACATCGTTTCCAAGAACGCAGTAGTTGCCGGACCTAATAATCCAGGTTATGGTTCTGCAAAAGCAGCGCAGGCACATCTTACAAGATTAATGGCTGCAGAATTAGGTGCAGATAAAATTCGTGTGAACACAGTGAATCCTGATGCTGTGATTTCAGACAGCAATATTTGGGCTGGTGGTTGGGCAGAAGGTCGCGCAAAAGCTTATGGTATTACAGTTGAAGAATTGCCTGCGTATTATGCGAAACGCACTTTGCTGAATGAAGTTATTTTACCAGAAGATATTGCCAATGCATGCTTTGCTTTTGTTGGCGGGTTATTAAATAAATCTACCGGTAATGCATTGAATGTTGATGGTGGCGTAGCGATGGGGTTTTACAGGTAATGTTTGAATCTGGATTTGAATGGATAGTTGAATTAACGGATTAAAAATATTCTATCAACTTAAATTAAACTGAATCAGGATAATCAGGTAAATCCTATAAATCGTGGTTCAGACAACTTGCCAATATGAAAATTGAGAAACATAAAATTGAAGAACACAACCAATCATTATTAAAACAACATCAACACAAGTTTGATTTTATTAACGATGAAATAAATGATACCAAATCAATCATTAAAAAGCTTATCGAATTTCAAATTGCAATTCCTTCATGGGCTTTAGGCACAGGCGGAACCCGTTTTGGAAGATTTGGTGGCGGCGGCGAACCGCGTAATCTCGAAGAGAAAATTGAAGACATTGGATTACTTCATGCATTGAATAAATCAAGCGGTGCTATTTCTTTACATATTCCCTGGGATATTCCTGAAAATGCAAATCACATAAAAGCACTTGCCGCACAAAATGATCTGAAGTTCGATGCGATGAATTCAAACACATTTCAAGACCAACCTGATCAAAAATTAAGTTACAAGTTTGGCTCAATGCAGCATGTTGATAAATCGGTACGCAAGCAAGCAATAGAACACAATATCGAAGTAATAAAATACGGTACTGAATTAGGTTCAACCTCACTCACTGTGTGGCTTTCAGATGGCTCATGTTTTCCCGGTCAGTTGAATTTCAGGAAAGCTTTTCAAAATACTTTAGAAAGTTTGCAGGAGGTGTATTCTGCTTTGCCCGACGATTGGAAAATGTTTGTTGAGTATAAAGCTTATGAACCAAATTTCTATTCAACAACTGTTGGAGATTGGGGGCAATCATTATTGTATGCAAATAAGCTTGGTAGCAAAGCATATACATTAGTTGATCTTGGCCACCATTTATCCAATGCAAACATTGAACAAATTGTTTCGTTGCTATTAATGGAAGGCAAGCTTGGAGGTTTTCATTTTAATGATAGTAAATATGGCGACGATGATTTAACGGTTGGCAGCATCAAACCATACCAACTGTTTTTAATTTTTAATGAGCTGATTGAAGGCATGGATGCACGCAATATGAACCATGCAACTGATCTCGGTTGGATGATTGATGCAAGTCATAATATAAAAGACCCTTTAGAAGATTTATTGCAATCAGTAGAAGCGATTATGATAACCTATGCACAAGCATTACTTGTTGACAGAAAAAAATTAACCGAAGCACAAAACAACAACGATGTTGCAACTGCACAGGAAATTTTGCAACAGGCATTTCGAACTGATGTAAGAGCGCTTGTTGCAGAAGCAAGATTAAGAAGTGGAGCTGCATTAAATCCTTTATCATTATACCGAACAGAAAAAGTAAGAGAAAATTTAATTAAACAAAGAGGGAGCAAAACCGCTGCAACAGGATTGTAAGCCCCAACCCTAAAGGGCTTTAAGAAGCGTATAAATATATACAACGTAAATCATTTTTATGCAGCTACTAAATTTCAAATTTCACAAATAAAATAATTACTCCTCTTTAGGGGTTGGGGCATGAGCAAGCAAAATGTGATATTGATTTTTGATGCAGGCAAAACAAACAAGAAATTGTTTTTGTTTGATGAACAATATAGACTGATATACGAACAGGCGCAAACATTTGAGGAAACAAAAGACGAAGACGGTTTTGCTTGTGAAAATATTGATGCATTAAGTAAATGGGTTTGGGAAAAGTATTGGGAAATTTCTTTGCATAAAGATTTTAGTATTCTTGGTGTAAATTTTTCTGCTTATGGTGCAAGCATGGTTCATTTGAGCGATTATCAAAAACCGCTTACACCATTATACAATTACTTAAAACCATTTCCCGAAAAATTAAAAAAACAATTTTATGATACATATGGTGGAGAAAGTCTTGTTTCAAAACAAACGGCTTCGCCAGTTTTAGGCAATCTAAATTCAGGCATGCAGTTATATCGTTTGAAGTATGAGCAACCAAAAATTTATCATCAAATAAAATACACCCTACATCTTCCTCAATATTTAAGTTTTATTGTTTCATCAAAAACTGCTTCAGATATTACAAGTGTTGGCTGCCATACTATGTTATGGGATTTTCAAAAAAATAAATATCATCAATGGGTTTATAAAGAAGAAATGCGCACTAAGTTTCCAGCTATATATCGTGATAATAAAATTGTAAGTATTACAAATGACCACAGGAAAATTCCTGTTGGTGTTGGTTTGCATGATAGTTCTGCTGCGCTTATTCCTTATCTCACAACCTTTACAGAACCATTTGTTTTAATTTCAACAGGTACATGGTGTATCAGCTTAAACCCATTTAATCATACATTAATTTCAGATTACGAATTGCATAATGATTGTCTTTGCTACTTAAATTATTTAGGGAAACCTGTTAAAGCATCAAGACTATTTGCAGGCTATGAACACGAACAGCAGGTAAAGCGGTTGGCGTCGCATTTTAAAACATCAAACAATTATTATAAAACAATAAAATTTGATAAAACATTGCTGAAAAAATTTCAAAGCGTAAATAGATTACACCAGTTGAATAATGAAACGGCAATGATTCAGCAATCAGTATTTATTAATCGTAATTTGAACGATTTTGAAACCTATGAAGAAGCCTACCATCAATTTATGCTTGATATAATTGCGCAACAAATAAAATCAACCAAAATTGTTTTAAACAATACGCCTGTAAAGAAAATATTTGTTGATGGTGGCTTTAGTAAGAATGATGTGTACATGCATTTATTGGCTGCCGCATTTCCATATATACAGGTTTATGCAGCAAGCATTCCGCAAGCATCTGCTTATGGCGCTGCAATTGCCATTCATAAGCATTGGAATAAAAACTCATTACCCGCTGATCTTATTAATCTTAAGCTTTTCAAAGCAGGGAAAAACAGTTTATTGTAAAGTGAATTTGATGTAAGTACTTTAATCAACCGGATTATTACCCTATTGTTTGTGCGGAAGGTCACGCAGTTGCATAATTTTAGAAAAACCATAGAGCTCTAAATAGTAACTTACAACATTTCACAAATACAAAATGAAAATATTATTTAGGTGGACATCTGTAATTCCTGTATTGGCATGGGCGCTGTTTTTTTCAGGGCTTATTTACGACAGTAGCATCTTTCAAATTATAGCAGGTATGGTGCTGATTTTAAGTGTCATATCAGCTGTTTATCATTCTGAAATTATTGCGCACAAAGTTGGCGAACCCTTCGGAACAATAATTCTTGCAGTAGCTGTAACCATTATTGAAGTTTCTATTATCATTTCTTTAATGCTGGCAGGCGGCAATGGCTCTTCATCATTAGCAAGAGATACCGTTTTCTCTGCAATCATGCTTATTTTAAATGGTATAACAGGGCTTTGCCTTTTTATCGGCGCATTAAAATTTCACGAACAAAATTTTTCTAAACATTCGGCTACCATTGCTTTGGTTTCACTTGTCTCCATTGTTATTCTTACATTGGTGTTTCCCTCCTACACCACGAGCGTTGAAGGACCGTATTATTCAACGCCTCAACTCATTTTTGTTTCTATTGCATGTTTAATTATTTATACTTTCTTTTTAATTGCACAAACAACCAGGCACAGAGAATATTTTCTTGCTGATGATAATAAAAAAACGCATATCGTAAAAATCAGTAACACGACACTTGCAGCCAGCCTGATCTTTCTTTTAATAAGCTTAGGCATTGTTGTGTTATTAGCAAAAACGCTTTCTCCAACAATTGAAAAAATAGTTGTAGGTTCTAATCTTCCCAAAGCGTTGGTAGGGGTTATTATTGCTGCAGTAATTTTATTACCTGAAGGAATTGCTGCGATTATTGCTGCAAAAAATAATAAGCTGCAAACAAGTTTGAATTTAGCCTTAGGATCTGCGCTTGCAAGTATTGGTTTAACTATACCATGTGTAGCTATAGTTTGCAGTATAAATAAAATGAATCTTATTTTGGGGCTTGATATAAAGTCAATAATACTTTTAGCATTATCAGTATTTATAGTAATGCTCTCGTTAGCAAGCGGCAGAACAAATATTGTTTATGGAGTGGTACTGTTAGTGAACCTGCTTGCCTTTATATTCATGATTATTCATCCTTAAAAATTGCTCCGTGTTATACCTATTATAAAGATCAATTTGCAGATGGATAATCCGGAATGTTTAACCCTAAAATAAGATTGCGTTGTGCATATAAAATGCCATTCGCTTTCTTCAATATTACTACACCATTGCCACCACGATTTTCACTTTTATCAATTTCTCCTTTCGTAAGAAACTTATCGCCGCTAAATAAATATTCATCAATATAATATTCATTCATACCGGGCTCTTTTATAATCGGGTGAATGTGCGCCGGGATATTAGTGTTAGGATAATGCCCGGGCAGCAATGTGTAAAATTTATATTCGCCTTTTGCATTTGTTTTGATCCAGCCTTTGCAATAACCATTTCTACCTGCATAACCCGGTTCATTAAACTTATTTGTATAATGCCCTGTTTGATCTGTATGATAAACATATAATATCACATCTTTTGCAGGTGTTTTACCATCCTGCTGATAAATAATGCCGCTTACAACAAGCTTTGGTCCGGCTTCATTAAAATCCGGCAACGTATCAATCCAGTTCAAATTTTTAAAAGGAATTTTATTCGCATAGATTGCTTCGCAACCTTCGCAGGAGCCGCCAACACGCTTTTGTAATATTTGGGCAGAATTATTTTTCTGCGAACATCCCATTGTATTAAAGAAGATTAATGCAATAAAAAGATATACTGTAGCTTTCATAATAAATTTTTTATTTTATAAAGGTTGAGATTATATAATCCAGCAGGAAATTTTTTACATGAATTGAATTACTTGCATGATGAAAAGATTTTATTACAATATGTAAAGAAATCTATACGGTTTATGTAAAGAATAATTTAACAGAAGAAACCCAGGTTAATTTTATTTAAAGGAATAGAAATATCGGTTTACAAATGCCAATGAAGCAACATCTTCTGACAACAAAAAAGGTTTGGTATCATCTCATATTCTGGCTAATATTTTTTAGCGGATGGTATTTGCTGCGTTACCAGGCGTTCGCTACAAAAACACTTGCTGCA
>JGI24806J26614_1000170_pt1 | contig 15745 bp, 9 predicted proteins | sample Kansoi200umMDA_FD_26614 | JGI IMG/M metagenome (IMG submission 26614)
CAATTTTTGCATCAATATCAGTTTGAGCCTGGCCAATCATAGCGTTCGGATTTCCATTTGTGTACGGATCCGCTGTGCTTGTATAAATGATGGCTGTTTCATTTGCAACCAACTGCATTCTTACATCTACTTCTCTTATGTATATAAAATTTACACGGTTTAGAGTAGTTGTAATGCCGCTTAATGCAGCCGAAACTGTACCACCATAAAAAGCAGTGTATTCTCCTGTAGCGGCAATAGCAACCCTGTAAGTGCGTAATTGATCGCCGGAAGGTTTTGCCGCGCCTTGTAAACTAGATCTCTCTGCTCTTCTTTTTGCTACGAGGGCAGCGATCTTTTTGGCATTTTCTGTTTCAGTGCCAAGTACGTCTGGCTCAAAGAACGCTTTCCTTTGTGCGGCCACGTAATCTATTTTAGCATAAACAATGTAATTCTTTATTTCCCCCTGGCTATATGGATCAATAAAGCTTAAGCCATTTTCAAAGTGAATGATACCATGAAAACCTGTTGTGGTAAAGTCAAAGGCTGCGGTAAGGCGGGGATCATCTACGCCAATGCCGGTGAATGTTCTTATCTCCGGAAATTTTGTGGCTAATTCAGGCGCCAATGTAGCTGTTTCAACAAAACGAAATTTTGCCAGTTTCCCATCGGGTAAAGGCAGTGTAATTATAATTCTCGAAGAACGCAGGTCTACCTTGCTTTCGTGCGGGGCCTGTGCAAGCAATTGTTGCATGGCTTTTACATCAAGCGATAATGTACGGTATTTTTGCGGTATAGTATATCGTGCACCTTGCGCTGTTATGGTGTTTTCCGATACCTCTGTCCAAAAGCTTCCTTCAGATTGAGAATAAGCATTCAATTGGCAGAAAAAAAATGTTAGGATTAGCATGAAAGCAGAAGTAGTGCTCTGCTGTGTACGGTGTAAAGTTAACTTGTTCATTTGGTTAGGTTTAAAAATTAGGAATGAATTAATCTAGATTGAAGTAAAAGCTAACCTTGAAAGCTTTTTAAAGTGGTTTATAAACTATTTTAATAGGTTAGCTGTAAAAGTTTCTTACCTTTTAATTTCGAACGATTACGGTACAATCTTATAAAACATTAAACCTGGAGCTGTCTTTAAGCACGAATGGAAGAGAATAAAATTTTATAGTGCAGCTAAATGGAAGAAAATCTTATTTAATCTTAAAATCAATACGGCGGAAAAACTGCTGTTCAACTTAATATTTTACAAATAATACTTTATATACCGCTCATGTACAGTAATTCTAGTGTTTTAAGAATTAATGCCTTTTTTAAAATTTTGTGCGTGAAGGTGTTTCACGCGGTTAGCTAATATTGATTATGGATGAGTGAGTCTGAGCAAAAAATAGTGGCCACAAAAGTTAATCGTGATAAACATGAAAAAGTAAACAAAATGTTAGAATTTTCCTGGCAGGTTGCATTAATTGACAATGCAATGTGTTAATTAAACTGATCAAAGATATTTTGTAGGTAATCTGTAATCCAAAAAAGAGATAAGCAGAGTTAAGTTAAAATACTATTGCGGATTTGGTTTTAAAACTCAATTGCAACTTCGATTGTGACATCTAAAATCCCGAAATTATTAATATGATGAACGATATTTTACAATTAACACAGCAGCCGTTTTCGAAAAGGATAAATTGTTGTTTAATTAAATTTGCAAAATGCCTGCTTTAGGCATCAATAAAGAAACCCCGCTTACACGGGGTCTCTTTGCTTAGTAAATACAATTTATTAAAGGATCGCTTACTATCGAGCAGCAAGTTATGGTTTATAAACTTTCATCATGTTGGGTAGTATCAAGGCCAAGGCTCTCATCTTCTTCGCTTACACGCATCGGGCTTATTATGTCAACTATTTTAAAGAGGATAAAGCTCATTACAAATGCAAATATTACTACGATTACACAGCCCAAAAGCTGGTGTAGAAAGAAGCTTGTACCACCGTATAATAATCCATCAGCACCGGCAGCATTAATTGCCTTGCTGGAAAATATGCCTGTCATGATCATACCCACAATACCGCCAATCCCATGGCAGGGAAAAACATCCAGCGTATCATCAATAGTGGTTTTGCCTTTCCAGTATACTGCAATGTTTGAACAGATGGATGCTATAAAACCTATAAAAATGCTTTGTGGCAATCCTACATAACCGGCTGCGGGTGTAATGGCTACCAAGCCAACTACAGCGCCTATACAAAAACCAAGCGCAGAGGCTTTCTTCCCCTTGAGCATATCAAAAAATATCCAGCCAAGCCCTGCTGCGGCAGCGGCTGTATTGGTATTGGCAAATGCATCTACGGCAAGGCTGCTGGCAGCTACTGCAGAGCCTGCATTAAAACCAAACCATCCAAACCAAAGCAAACCGGTGCCTAATAATACATAAGGTATACGGGCGGGCTTTACGTGTTCACCTGTTATAGCTACTTTACGTCTTTTTAAGATAATAGAACCCGCTAATGCTGCGCAACCTGCTGAAATATGTACCACCGTTCCACCTGCAAAATCCAATACGCCCATTTTAAAGAGCAATCCTTCGGGGTTCCACGTCCAGTGTGCAAGTGGTGCATAAACAAGGAGGCTGAAAAGTACCATGAAAAGCACATACGACATAAAACGGATTCTTTCTGCTGTAGCGCCTACCACCAATGCTGGCGTGATTACCGCAAATTTCATCTGGAATAATGCAAATAATAATAAAGGTATGGTAGGGGCGAGGCTCCAGGGCTCATGGCCATTAATACCCTTCATCATGAAAAATTCTGAAGGATTGCCAATAACCCCTCCTATTGAAGGACCGAAAGCAAGTCCAAAACCTACCACCAGCCATAAAACACTTATCAGGCCTGTGGCAACAAAGCTTTGGAACATGGTTGAAATAACGTTCTTCTTACTAACCATGCCTCCGTAGAAGAAAGATAACCCGGGTGTCATCAACAATACAAATGCTGTGGATACGAGCATCCAGGCCATATCTCCGTAATTATAGGCATCTGAAGTATGATCTGCAACCAGGGGCACAAAAATTCCGTAAAAGGCAAATATGCCCAGTAAAATAAATGGGATCGGCTTACTTTTCATAACAGGTAGTTTAAATTTAAAAAATTAGAAATGATAGGTTACGCCCAGGAGGCCTGTGAAAGTAGATTTGGTTGTTGCGCCGTCATTCTTAACAAAGATCTCATCTTTTCCGCTTTCATATCTTAATTCAGGAATGATGGTGAGATTCCCGATTTTAATATTAGGTGAAAGCGTGAGGTCGAATATGCTTGTTGCCGGAGCTGCTGAAACGCCTTTTTTATTGTCAAAATATTCACCACGTAGTGTAATGCCGAACGTGCTTGAAGGATCAAGGTTTAAATACAAGGCAGAGCCCCACCAGCTATCGCCATCTTCCCCATCAGGCGTTACTGATTGAACGGTTCCATTGTAACCTATGCTAAACATATCGGTAATAGCAGCAGTAACAACCAGGTCAAATTGTGTTAAGCCATAACTGCCGCCATAGCTTCCCTGGTAATTAATATACGCTTTTAACTTGTTGTTGGCGGTAGCGGTGCTGAATTGTGCCAGCGCAAATTTGCGTGAAGCAGTTGAAGTTACATAATCTGTAGTATTGGCAACTCCAACCATTAAAGCACTTTTTTCACCCAGCCCAATATCGGCTTTTAAACCTGTATGAGAAAAAGGCCCATAAGAAAACATGTAATCCATGCTGTAATTGCGGTTTAAATAGGCATCTGCGAGTTCGTAACCAACGTGGGTTGCCCATTTACCCATAGTTAACTTAAACTTGTCTGTAATGGCGTAGCTTAAATAAGCCTGTTTAACTGCGAATAAAGACGGATGTTGCGGGTCTGCATAAGAAAACTCTTCGGCCCTCCTGCCAAAGCCTAAATCAACCGTGGCGCTTGCCTTGCCAAAACTGTGGTCTGCCCTTATACTTGCCATACCTAACTCAAAAGAATTTTGAGAATTAGTGAAGGAAGTATAGTTGTTGGTAATCTGTTCACCTGTTTCCGGATCTTTTGCATTAGCAAAGTTGTACCGGTAGTAAGCATCAACAGAACCTGTAATAGTAGGCCATGGCGATGTCGGGGGTGCAGTGGAATCAGTTTGGCTAAAAGCGGCTGTTGCGAAAAAAACAAGGATAATGGACGACTGGATCTTTTTGGTCATACAGTTTAATTTTAGTGAATAAAAATCATCTTTCAATGGCAAGAACCACTTACAAAAAGTTGTTGGCAATCAATTAGAAGAAGCAATTAGTATAAATATAAAGAATTATTTTAATTTAATTGCTATGGGGGTAAAAATAAGTAAAAATTAAAAACGGCAAATATTTTAATATATATTTAAATATTGAATATTTAATTGGAATTAAAATAATTTGCCCTCTTGGCAAGTTAATTTTAAGCCTTGGTTTTTTTCTCCAAGGTTTTCAGGTCTGGTAAAAAAGTCATTATCAGAATGATAGCAGAAAGCAGAAGTTCAAGGTACAAGCCATATCGCTTTTGCGGACACTCCCCCATAAAGCAGGTAGAAAGCAATATATAATTACGGATGCTCCATGCAAGATTGATGGCTCCCATAAAAACATTCACACGCTTAACCCATATCACCGGTATTATAAAAAATATTAATAATAGAACTCCTAATACCAGGTGCATTAATCCTGGTTTGCCGTAAACAGTGCCGGGCGCACTCATTCCAGTGATCAGGATATTTTTTTCTGCAATAAAACTCCAGGGTAAATAACAAATGGCAGCAAGCGATAAAACAGCGATACAGCCCAGTGTCTGCGAGTATTTCATTTAATATAATTAATTACCTGTTTAAACTAAAATCCCCCTCCGCAAAACAGCCGGAGAGGGATATTTGAGGTTCCGAGCAGATTCGAACTGCTGTGAAAGGTTTTGCAGACCTCTGCCTAGCCACTCGGCCACGGAACCATGAAATGGGCTGCGAAAATAAAACAAACCAATTAAGCGTCAAAACAAATAATACTCACGAAATAAATTTTAATATTTGCTAATCTTCAACAAATGATTTATGAGAATAGCTGAAAGCGAATTGATTTTGAATGGGCGGGGTGCAGTATATCATCTTAACTTGCTGCCGGAAGAAATCGCTTCAACCATTATTACGGTGGGCGATCCCGACCGCGTTGTATTGGTTAGCAAATATTTTGATGAAATTGAAGTAAAGCAGTCGCACCGTGAATTTGTTACCCATACCGGGTTGCTTTCGGGGAGAAGGATTTCGGTGATTTCGACCGGTATTGGTACAGATAATATTGATATCGTGTTGCAGGAATTGGACGCTTTGGTGAATATTGATTTTTTAGAAAGACGCATAAAAGCACAGCCCCAATCATTAAATATCATTCGCGTTGGTACCTGTGGGTCGCTACAGGCAGATGTGCCTGAAGATAGTTACGTGGTTTCAACACATGGACTCGGCATTGATAATTTGCTGAACTTTTATGTACATGCTAATAATGAAGAAGAAAAAAGTATTCTGCAGCAATTTATTTCTCATACACAAATGAGCCAGCGTTTTGCCCAACCATATGTTGCTGCAGGTGCTGCATCTTTGCTAAAACATTTTGTGAAAGGGTTCCATCATGGCATTACAATTACCTGTCCCGGTTTTTATGGCCCACAGGGGCGCATACTAAGATTGGGGTTGGCTTATCCTGAAATAATAGACCGGCTAACCACATTTCAATGCGGCAATCATCGTATTTTAAACTTTGAAATGGAAACATCCGGTATTTACGGCCTGGGAAAATTACTGGGGCATAATTGTATTAGTATAAGCACGGTTGTAGCTAACCGGGTTGCGGGCGCCTTTTCAAAAGATGCCGGGAAAGCAGTAAATGATCTGATTGAAAAAACTTTGGAAATAATTACCTCAAACAATATTTAATACAATGAATTTGGTTTTTTATAAATACCAGGGTACCGGAAATGATTTTATAATTATCGATAACAGGGAAAACAAACTAAGCTTAAATAAGGTGCAGGTGAAAAACCTATGTAACCGGCGAACAGGAATTGGTGCAGACGGTTTAATGCTTATGAACAATAAACCGGGTTTCGATTTTGAAATGATTTATTATAATGCCGATGGTAATATGAGCACTATGTGTGGTAACGGGGGGAGGTGCCTGGTGAAATTTGCGTACAATATGGGTTTGCGGAAATCGGAATATTTATTTAATGCAGTGGATGGCCCTCACAACGCCGCAATAGAAGATAATGGCTGGATAGATCTGAAAATGAAAGATGTTGATTCAGTGGAGTTTTCTGCATTTTCTGATTACATCCTTGATACCGGTTCGCCGCACTATGTAAAAACCGTTGGGGATGCACAGAATATAAATGTTGTAAAAGAAGGGAGGGATATTCGTTACAATAAACGTTTTGCAGATGCGGGTATCAATGTAAATTTTGTTGAACAATTGGAAGACAGTAATATTTACGTACGCACCTATGAACGGGGTGTGGAAGATGAAACTTTAAGCTGTGGCACAGGCGTTACCGCATCCGCGCTGGTAATGGCGCATAATGATAATGGCTTTAATCATGTGCATGTAAAAACGCCCGGCGGTAATCTTGCTGTTGAATTTGAAAAAACAGGTGAAACAAGCTTTCGCAATATCTGGCTTTGCGGTCCGGCAATTTTTGTATTTAAGGGAGAAATTGAAATATCGTAAGTGTTAATTGTAACAGGTATTATTATTTAGAATTACTCACCACTCACCATTGACTATTCACCAGGATGATCCAGCTTTTTAAGAATATAAATAATGCTACCATAGAAATTGAAAAGCCTGCTGATGCTGTTTGGGTAAACCTCAGGCCCCCTTTTAAAGATGAAGAGTTTCATGAGCTAAGCAGAACCCTCGAAATACCAATAGAATTTTTACGGGATTCACTTGATATTGATGAGCGTCCGCGCTACGAAGCAGAAGATGATGTTCGCTTTATCGTAATAAAAACGCCCGCTGAGAATAATTCTTTTAACGACAGTGATGCTTTCTATATCACCATTCCCATCTGCATTATCCTTACGAAACAGCAGATAATTACAGTTAATTCTTTCGATAATGATGCAATCAAGAAATTCCTGAGCACTTTTCAAAAACGCAATCCGGATAAACGCAATATCATGGTGTTGAAGATATTTGAAAAAGTTGCACAGAATTTTATGGACTTTTTGAAAGAGATCAATAACCGCCGTAATATTTATGAGCAAAAATTATACGACAGTAACCGCAACGAAGAACTGGTGAATCTCATGCGTATACAAAAAAGCCTTCTGTATTTTGTTACGGCTTTGCGTAGTAATGAGTTGCTGATGATTAAACTGGAACGCACTAATTTTTTAACATTGAACGAAGAAGAACGGGAAATTCTCGGTGATCTTATTATTGAAACCAGCCAGGCGCTTGAGATGGCAAATATATATACCAATATCCTCAGCAGCACTATGGATGCTTTCGCCAGCATTATCAGTAACAATCTTAATAATGTAATGAAGCGGTTAACTTCTATTACCATTATTCTTTCGCTGCCAATATTGGTTACCAGTATTTATGGAATGAATGTAGCCATTCCGTATGCCACTACACCGCATGCATTTTATATACCGGTAGTATTGTCGATTACAGCTTCTGTTATAATAGCCTGGTATTTTATGAAGAAGAAGTGGTTTTAAAATAAAAGAGGCCATAATTAAACAGCCTCCTTCTTATATTGTTATTCCACAGTTTTTGAAAATAGGGTAAGCAATTAAGGGGAAACATCACACCGCACATCTTCCTCACCACAGAATAACAATTGTTTTACAAATTTATTTGTTTTTCCATCATCATTTTCCTAAGGTTTATTAAACCATAACGCATTCTTCCTAAAGCTGTATTAATACTGCAATTGGTTGTTTCAGCTATTTCTTTAAAACTCATATCGCCAAAATGTCTTAACACGATCACTTCTCTTTGTTCCTCAGGTAATTTGTCAAGCATTTGATGTACACGGTCATAACTCTGTTCACGTATTATGCGATGCTCGGCATTGTCGTTTATCACAACGTGTATAACATCAAAAATATCTTTTTTGTCATGGGTTAAAATAGCAGGCGTACGTTTTACTTTGCGGAAATAATCTACGCAGAGATTATGCGCAATGCGCATTGCCCATGGTAAAAACTTTCCTTCTTCATTATAACGGCGGCTTCGCAACGTATCAATAATTCGTAAAAAAGTTTCCTGGAAAAGATCTTCGGCAAGAAACTTGTCCTTAACTAAAAAAAGAATACTACTGAAAAGTTTATCCTTGTAACGGGAAACCAGCGTTTCAAGAGCGCCGCAGTTTCCTTCCTGAAAACTCAGGACTAACTGTGTATCGGTTAGTGATTTATAAAGTTTCATAATCGTGCCTTTAGCGTAGCGCTTGCCACTTAAATTTAAACTGTAATTTTTGTGGATGCGAGTAAAGATTTAATGAATAGGCAACGATTTATTTTAATAAGCTTACGTTAATTGGAATTGCTATGCAATATAGAAAAAAAAGTGAATTGCCCAAATGATATTTTCTGAAAAAGCTTTTTTAAGCTTTAAATTCGGCATTTTTTAATTTGAGCAGAAAAGGAAGTTATATGGACGCAGCCGCTACAGGTTTAGAAAAAGAGAAGCTAATCCCAAAAAAAACATTAGAAAAGATTTTTATAAAAGGAGCAAGGGTACATAATCTTAAGAATATTACTGTTTCATTTCCAAGAAATAAATTTATTGTTGTCACCGGTGTTTCCGGCAGTGGTAAATCATCTTTAACGATGGATACTTTGTTTGCCGAAGGCCAGCGCCGTTATGCGGAAAGCCTTAGTGCTTATGTGCGCCAGTTTATGGCACGCATGGTAAAGCCCGATGTAGATTTTATAAAAGGCTTATGCCCGGCAATTGCCATCGAACAAAAAGTGATCACCCGCACGCCGCGCAGCACCGTAGGCAGTATGACGGAGATCTACGATTACCTGCGCCTGCTGTATGGCAGAACCGGCAAAACCATTTCACCCATCAGCGGAAGGGAAGTAAAGAAAGATGATGTGGCTGATGTGCTACAATTTATTCAGCAATTACCTGCAGAAAGCAAGGTTTACATTCTGGTTCCTTTTAAACAACACGCCAAAAGAGACATGCGTGAAGAGCTGAATATCCTTATACAAAAAGGGTTTTCACGTATGTACATAAAAGCTGAAACCCACCAAACCAACAGTATAGAAGATTTGCTGGAACTGAATGATAAAGAACTAAAGAAAAAATTGAAAATCGAAAGCGCAAAGTTGAAAGCTCAAAGCGCTTATTTACTTGTTGACAGAATTGTTTCCAAAGCATTTGATGAAGACGACATTCACCGCCTCAGCGATTCTATCGGCCTTGCTTTTTACGAAGGTGAAGGCGAAATGTTTGTAGGAGTGAATGAACAGGCAATCACATCCTTCAGCAATAAATTTGAAATGGACGGGATTGTATTTGAAGAACCCGTGCCTAATCTTTTTTCATTCAATAATCCGTTTGGCGCCTGCCCCACCTGTGAAGGCTTTAGCCAGGTGCTGGGCATCGATCCCGATCTGGTAATTCCTGACAGGAGAATGAGTGTGTACGATGGCGCCGTTGCTCCCTGGAAAGGAGAAAAGCTTGGATGGTGGCGGGAGCAGTTTGTTAAAGGCGCCCGTGCTATTAATTTCCCTGTGCATAAAGCAGTTGCCGACCTTACAGAGGAACAATACAACCTTTTATGGACGGGACAGGAGAATGTGTATGGCATTGACGGTTTCTTTAAAGAAGTAGAGCAAAACCTTTATAAAGTTCAATACCGTGTTTTATTAAGCCGTTACCGTGGGCGTACCAAATGTCCCGATTGTAAAGGCTATCGTTTGCGTAAAGAAGCTTTGTATGTGAAGGTTGGCGATAAGCATATCGGCGAACTTTGCGAAATGCAGGTGAATGATTTGAAAAAATGGTTTGATAATTTGCAGCTCAGCGATTACCAGCAAAAAGTTGCCTCCCGCATTTTAATTGAGGTGCATCAACGGATTCAAACTTTACTGGACGTTGGTTTAGGGTATCTTACTTTAAACCGCCTTGCCAATTCACTCAGCGGGGGCGAAAGCCAGCGCATACAACTTACCCGCAGTCTTGGCAGCAACCTTACCAACTCATTATATATCCTGGATGAACCTTCTATTGGTTTGCATGCACGCGATACAGAAAGATTGATAAGCGTTTTAAAAAGATTAAGAGATGAAGGCAATACAGTGGTAGTGGTAGAGCATGATGAAATGATGATGCGGGAAGCAGAACATATAATTGATATGGGGCCGCTGGCTTCACACCTCGGCGGAGAAGTGGTAGCCGAAGGGAATTATGATGCCATTATTCAAAATGAGCAAAGCCTTACCGGTAAATATTTGCGGGGTGATTTAACAATCCCGGTGCCGCTAAAACTCCGTACCTCAAAGCATAAGCTTGTTATAACCGGCGCAAGACAAAATAACCTAAAAAATATAGACGTTGAATTTCCGCTGGATGTGTTGTGTGTTGTGAGCGGCGTAAGCGGCAGCGGTAAAACTACGCTGGTGAAACAGATCTTATACCCCGCTTTGCGCAGGTTGAAGGGTGAGTTTACCGAGAAGGCCGGCTTTCATAAAAACCTGGAAGGTGATGTTGATCATATAAGCCAGGTTGAAATGGTTGATCAAAATCCCATCGGCCGCAGCAGCCGCAGCAATCCTGTTACCTATATAAAAGCCTATGATGAAATCCGCGAAGTTTTTTCAAAACAGCCTTTAAGTAAAATGCGTGGTTTTCTGCCCAAACATTTTTCTTTTAATGTAGATGGCGGCAGGTGCGATACCTGCAAAGGTGAAGGTGAACAAATTGTTGAAATGCAGTTTTTAGCAGATGTGCATTTAACCTGCGAGGTTTGCGGTGGCAAAAAGTTTAAAGAGGAAGTGCTGGAAGTAACCTATAAAGGGAAAAACGTGTATGATATTTTGGAACTTAGTGTTGATGATGCCATTGAATTCTTTTCCGCAGACAAAGAAGGCGTAGGTATTGCAAAAGCCATAAAACCTTTACAGGAAGTAGGCCTTGGTTATATAAAACTTGGCCAGAGCAGCGATACCTTAAGCGGGGGGGAGGCTCAGCGTGTAAAACTGGCTTCGTTTTTAGGTAAAGGAAAGGGCAGTGGCCATATTCTTTTTATTTTTGATGAACCTACCACGGGCCTGCATTTTCATGATATACAAAAATTGCTCGCCTCTTTTAATGCATTGATCGTCCAGGGGCATTCTGTTATAGTTATTGAGCATAATACCGATGTAATTAAAACGGCAGATTGGGTAATTGATATGGGTCCTGAGGCAGGTGATAAAGGGGGTGATATTGTTTACACCGGAATTCCGGCAGGTATTAAAAATGTAAAAGAAAGTATTACCGGCAGGTTTATTCAGGTTGGCTCATAAAGCATGATGTTTCTCTTACTAATTTATAGTATTATTTGTATCTTGTATAGATAATACTAACCATGAACGGCAGACGCAAACCCCGGTGCGTTTATAAATGTCTTCTTACTGAACTATGGCTGTTATATTTTTTTGCAGTCATTTGCTCACCCATTTATTTAGCTGCGCAAGTAAATAATACAGGCGGGCTATACATTTCAGGGAACGTATATGCTGCTTCCAATCTTACCAACGCATCCTCTGCGGTTTACCGTAACGATGGGAACCTATACCTTAACCGCAATTTTAGGAATGATCAACCTTCAATGGTGGACGGCAATGGCACAACTTTTTTTATTGGATCAGCACTTCAGCAAATAAATGGTTCGCAGCAGCCCGCTTTTAATCATGTAAATATCAACAACACTGCTGGTGTGCAAATGAATGTAAACACATCAATGGGCGGCACAATTTCTCCCGTTACAGGCAGCCTTTATTTTAATGGTTATACATTAACTATTGGTGGGGCGATCAATACTCTATATACAAATACAGAGGCTTTTAATGTTACATCTTCATCCAACCTGAGAATAACCGGCAATGCCGCAACAGGTAATAAATTGTATTTTGCTGCGTCGGCAAATACTTTACACAATCTCACACTTACAGCCGGTGCAACTGCTATATTGGGTAATGTGCTGAATATTACTGCAGGAAGTCAGGTTGGAACTGTTACGGTAAACGGCTATTTAGACGCGGCAGGTTTTTTAACACTAAAGTCAGATACTTCAGCAACAGCACGTGTTGGTAGTTCCGGCGGAACGATTATAGGAGAAGTAACAGTTGAAAGATATTTCCCTGCCATACGAGCCTGGAGGTTTATATCCGTTCCTTTCAGCAGCAGCAGCCAAAGCATTAACCAGGCCTGGCAGGAAGGTTATACAGATAGTATATTAACCTGTCCGCCCCAGCATATAGGCACACCGGGCTATGGAACATCCATCACATACAATAATGTGCCCGGTACCGGTTATGATGTGCATAATACAACCAGGCCATCGCTGAAGGTATATAATAACAATATGTGGCTAACGCCTGTTTCCACGCTTACTACAAACATAGCCTCTCCGAATACGGCTTATGCTTTATTCGTGAGGGGAGATCGCAGTGTATGTCTTACAAATGCAACGGGGTATAAGGTAACCACTCTGCGTCCTCATGGAGTACTTAACCAGTTTGGAGGCGCGGCAATAACGCGTAGTTTTTCCGGTAATACTAATGATTATATTTTGATTGACAACCCATACGCCTCATCCGTTGACATAAAGAACATACTGCCTGTGGCCACCGGCATCTACACAGATAAGTTCTGGACGTGGAATCCGCGCCTGGGCGGTAATAATGGAGTTGGCGGTTATGTAACCTTCACACTTACGGGGGGGATATATGTACCGAATGATACCAGTTACAAAGCAGGGACTATCATACAAAACGGCCAGGCCTTTATGATTCAGAAGAACAGTTCAGGCAGCGGCTCGCTCATCTTTCACGAAGTGGACAAATCGGCCATTGATATAACAGGGGGAGTATTCGGTTTGCAGACTTCAGGAAGCAACCAGGCACCCCCGGCACTGTTTGTGAATTTGCTTGACACCGGCCATGTTTTAATGGATGGAATAGGAGCAGCATTCAACCTTAGATATTCGGCAGCAATCGATTCAGCAGATGTTCAAAAACGCTGGAATGAAGAGATAGAAAATATAGCCCTTATAAGGGGCGACGAAGTACTGGCTATAGAACTGCGCCCGGTACCAATATTGAGTGATACGTTATTTTTAAGGATGTACCTGCGCAAACATCCGTATGTATTACAGGTATTCTCTCAACAACTGCCATCTAATCTGCACGGCACAGCATGGATAGTAGATAAATACCTGGATACACAAACTGAAATAAACCTGCATGATACTACCTTATACAACTTTGCACCCAACAGCGATACCAACAGCTATCGTGACCGTTTTATGCTTGTATTTCAGCGCAAACCTTCATCACCCGGGCAATCTGCATATGCCACTGATGAAACTATACAGGGCAATATAAAATTATATCCAAATCCTGCAGCCGCCGGCGATAAAATCGCTATGCAGTTTAACAACCTGCCAAAAGGAATTTACAGGGTTTTAATAACCGATATTACCGGCAAACCCATAATGAATAAAACGATAGAATATATGGGCGACAAGGGAAATTATAATATAGGATTAAGTGCCACCCAGGCATCAGGCGAATATATCGTAAGAGTTATCAACGAACATGGCTTCGAATACAAAACAAGGTTTGTGATCGCGTATTAGCATACTCAACTATGGCCGGGAACTGGTCTTTAAAAAGTTTATAAAAAAAATACTATGAAAAACTCCTTCTGTTTCTTCTGCATAATGCTTTTAACACAGGTTGCTTTAAAAGCACAAATGAAGATTGGTGATAACCCCACCAACATAAACAGCGCCTCTCTGTTGGAACTGGAAACCAATAACAAGGGCCTGGTGTTTCCTAGAGTTTCATTAACCGATGTAGCTTCTCCTTCTCCATTGCCTGCGGGTTTATTAACAGGTACAGTAGTATATAACACCAATACTTCTATCGTTAAAGGTAAAGGCACAGGTTTGTATATATGGACAGGCGCAGGATGGGCGTCGGTTGACAAAGACAAAGATGCATGGAATTTAACTGGCAATGCAGGTACAAATCCTGATTCAAATTTTTTAGGTACTACTGATAATGTTGGTCTTCATATACGTACCAATAATATTCCAAGAATACTGGTAGATAGTTTAGGCAGTGTGGCGGTAGGTTCACCTACGTTTAACCCCAATCCCTACAACAGGGAACTGTTTTTGGTGGATTATGGAACCACTACATCCCATACAATAGCAAATTTTAAAGGGAATATTGATAGCTATATGCAGATCAATGTACAAAATACCAGCAATGGCACAAATGCCTCAAGTGATTTTGTGGCTACGGCAAATGACGGCACTGATTCAACTTTTTTTGTTGACCTGGGCATCAACGGCTCTAACTTTAACCCAACTGAGGAAAACTGGGGAAATGCACATGATGCCTTTATGTTCAGTAATTCCCGGAACCTGTTAATAGGCGCCCAGGCGCAGGAAACCGATGTAATCTTTCTTCTTGGCGGTGGCAGGATAAGGGAAAACGGCTATTTCAGGATAACCGGGCCAACCGGCAATGTTGTAGTGGGACGGGGTGAGAATTCAGACGCCCCGGAAGGTAATGTTATAAGGGGACCAAGAAGCTCTGTTGATAGTGTATCCGGTGGAGATTTAACCGTACAGGGAGGGCCGTCTACCGGTAATGCTCCCGGGGGAACCCTTCATTTATTTGGTGGCAATTCCAGGTTCGGTTCAAGAGGAGATGTTATTATAAATGGGGAATTATCCCTTCTTGGTGTTCCGGTGACTGCCAATTTCTCCATTGATAGCATGCTTACTATTTCTAATAACGTTGTAAAAAAAGCGCCGGCTTCGGTTATTAGGGGCCAGTTTTCAGCAAACCTCCCTTTAATGTATGATACTGCTACCGGTGTTTTTGGCATTAACCAGGCAACAACGAGTACTAATGGTTATTTGTCTTCAGCGGACTGGAATACGTTTAAAGATAAAATCCAGGACATTACATTAAATACACCGGGAGTAGCTTTTCAGCCCGTTGTTTTCACCGTTAATGCAGGTGTTGCCACAGGTACTTTGTCATTTAACACGACAAATGCAAATACTGTTTTAGCGGGCCCTGTAAGTGGTGCTGATGCAGTACCCACTTTTCGTCCTTTGGTGGCTGCCGATATTCCTTCCCTTGCAGGCAACTATATTCAAAATCAAACTTCGCAACAAGCCTCTTCCAATTTTAATATAAGCGGTAACGGGAATATTGGAAGCAACTTAACCGTAAGCAACAGGGTGGGTATTGGTACAACAAGTCCACCTAATGCATTGAGCGTTTTTGCAACGAACCCGCTTTATTTATCGGGTGTTCAGGCAACATCTGCTTTTACCACAGACAGTATGCTTACAATTTTTAATGGCGTTGTTAAAAAAGCACCTTATTCTTCTTTGCCCGGCGCCGGCAATGCATGGACTTTAAAAGGTAATTCGGGTACAAATTATCTTACAGATTTTATAGGTACTA
>JGI24806J26614_1000171_pt1 | contig 15731 bp, 16 predicted proteins | sample Kansoi200umMDA_FD_26614 | JGI IMG/M metagenome (IMG submission 26614)
TACAGTACATGGGGATTATTAACTGAAAGCCTTAAATTATCAATGGATGCAGTGCCGTCAGGAATTAATGTAGATGAAATAAAAGCACAAATGCTTAAAACGCCGGAAGTAATGGAAATTTACCATATACATATCTGGGCTATGGGAACCACCAAAAACGCAATGACAGCGCATTTGATTTTAGTTAACGGCTTAAGCGAAGAAAAGATTGCGGAGATAAAAAAGCATTTAAAACATGAATTAGAACATCTGAATATACAGCACGCAACGCTGGAAACTGAAAGTAATATGGAATAAAAGTATTTGAAATAAATTTTAAGAAACAGCGTGGAACTGACAAATTTATCTCCTGGAATTTGCTAATGAAAATAAAGGTCACCCGTTAGGGTAGCCGGTTTTTAAAACTGAATCACAGATATCAATGGTATCAGCAGATGTTCGATTATATCAGCCACAGATGAAGTACAAAATATAATCAAATATATAGTTGGACTGAATTTACCGGCCTTAAAGAAGCAGGGTCTTTGGTAATTGTCTGTTATCCTCAATTTAATCAAGTGAATACCCTTATTTTTTAATTTGAATTTTCCTTCTATCTTCAAAGTTCAAATTACACCTATGTTGACTGCCACTCCTGCCAATATTTATGAATTCATTACCGATGAAGTCAACTCGAGAAGCGGGATAGCGGTTGCGCTTGACCCCCACCTGAATTATTTGGCTGTGAATCAGGAGGCCTGCGCTCATCTGAGAAAACATTCCAATGAACTTTTAGGTAACAGCATCCTCGATTTATTCCCTTCTATTATTGCCTCAAAAAATCACCGCAATCTGCTCAGGGCAGCCTCGGGAGAAACAATATTGAATGATACTATAGAGACTGTGAATGGTGTAAATTTTTTTGCCACCTACGATCCGCTTATTATTGATCGCCAGGTAAGGGCTGTTTTCGTTACCGCTCGTCCGGCAGATCAGTTTTAAGGATATTTTGGTTTTACACATCCGGGTTTTGATATCTTCGTCCTTGACTCCTATTTAGGGTATGTCGTATTGATATCTTTGGTTTTCTTATGGAAACTTCCATGCAAACAATACAATTGCTCCCATTGCTTTTAGCACATGGCAAAACCCTGCAAGTGCCTATTGTTATTGCTGGTTGTAAACGGCTCGTCCTTCACGAGCTTATTTATCGCAATAAGTTTGAGGAAGATCTGATCAAAGAATGTAAGGTTTGGGTTGGTAAAGAATCTGTCACTTACCAGAAATCTGAGTCTTGTGCAAAAACCTATTTTATTAATGGTACCGAAGGCGTTAAAAGATCATTCCATATTGATCCCGCAACCGATACTGAATTTCGCCTGGAAGTTTCCTGTGAAAATTTTACGCTGTGCAAATGCAAGGAACATCGCTTCCAACTGAATATTTCTGCTAGTTACAAATAAAGACGCTTGGTTAGTACGCCTTTATCTCCGGAAAAGACTGTAGTTTCAGCAAATAAACTTCCTTATTAGTAAGCAGTTCACCTGCCCACCTGGGTTTCTTCGCAAACACCTCTCATTAATGACTTTAATTCTTCATAAGAAAATGGCTTGGTGAAGAATTTCCTGGCACCAAGCGACAGTGATTTCATTTTTGTGTCAGGATCCGTGCTTTCACTTAAGACAAAGATTGGGATAGTTTCAAATTCGGTGTTATTTCTTATTTCCCTCAACACTTCAAATCCGTCCATGATCGGCATTTTGAGATCAAGAATGATAAGATCGGGTTGTCGATTTATGTCTGTTCTATAAAAACCGTTTTTCTCTAAAAGATCCAATAACTGCCGGCCATTATAAACCGAGGTTACAATGTGATTCAGGTTGCAATCTTTTACCGCCCTTGTTATCAGTTTGTGATCCTCGATGTCGTCGTCAGCTATAACAACAAACAGATCCACTTTGGTTTTTGTAATTTGCTTCATTATTAATAACCAGGATTTATTCTTGGCCGGATCATTTTAATTTCATTGTTTCTTATAAATAGATGCCAGACATTAGGCCTCTCTTTGTGAATTTTTTTTGATCCATTGTAAATATTGTACAGGCGGGCATTCGATGTCGCCCAGAACACAAAAAATGCAGCACTCCGGACCCTTGATGTTAAATACCGAATGACACTGAGGACATTGGTAGTAGGTTTTTGAGGCGTACCTTGGCATTATGTGTCTTTCCTTATTACCGCAGCTTCTACAGGTAATTGTTGAGGAAAGTTTTATCTCCTGGGTGTTCACAACATCATCATTTGCTTATTCAAAATTAAAATTCGTAGAAGCCAATACCCAGATTTTTGGATAAAACCGGCAATGGCGGGACTAAAACAGTTTTTTGCTTGGCTGAACTCCTCAAAATGTTGTTTTTTTTCTATAAAAATGCTGGCATGGTACTTTTTAAATATAATAATGACTCGTTTTTTGCATTGATAATATAGCGAACTTTACACTCATGGAGAAGGAATTCAGAATAGTAGTGGCTGATGATGATATCGACGATCAGGACCTGATGCAGCAGGCGTTTAAGGAGTCAAGGGTCCAGATTAAAAGTACTGTGGTGTATGATGGGATGCAACTGTTGGACTATCTCTTTAAAAGAGGGGCATTCCGTAAAAATACCGACCCAAATCCAGACCTGATTCTTCTTGATCTGAATATGCCGCTGATGGATGGCTTTCAGGCGCTAAATGCCATAAAGAAAAGTGATGCTTTAAAGGATATTCCGGTTTATGTGATCACCACAAGCCGCACGGCTGATGATAAAAAAAGAGCAAAGGAATTGGGTGCTACAGGTTTCTATAGCAAAGGCGCAAGTTCGAAAGATCTTAAGAAGATTGTAATGGAAGTTTGCTATGAGTGTTTTGCCTGATCAAATTAGGATTTGAATTTCATCCAATATTTCCTTCATTATTTTCTGATATTCTTCGATTGTTGTTGGCTTTGAAAAATATTTTCTGGCCCCAACTCTCTTGCCCTGGAAATGTGCTCCACTTTATTGCTGGTTGTCAATATGTAAACAGGGATCTTTGTTGCCAGGTTCTGACCCGCAATAAACTTTCTTAAACCGGAAGATAAACATTAAAGGTAGCACCTTTTCCGGGTTCACTTGATGCATTTATTATTCCACCGTGACTTTCGACGATTTTTTTACAGAGCGCCAGGCCAATCCCTGTGCCTGCATAATCCTGTTTACCGTGAAGACGCTGAAAAAGAGAGAAGATCATTTTATCATACTTTTGCTCAAATCCAATCCCGTTGTCCTCAAAACTGAGCTTGTGAAACGCTCTCTGGCGCATATTTGCAGGTAAATCGGGTATCCCATCACCAGAAACTACCGAGGCTCGAATGTGGATGACCGGGTCAGTTTTTGTGAATTTAATGGAGTTACTGATAAGATTACTAAACAGCTGCCCGATCTGGGTTTGCTTTCCTTTAATAACCGGTAATTTTTCTGAAATAATTGTTGCTTTCTTTTCCTCGATTAAAAGTTCCAGGTCCTGTTGCACTTCTGACAACACTTCGTTTAAATCAACAGGGGCAGGTTCCGGCACTTTGCCCGCTAAATCCCTGCTGATCCTGCTGTAGTCAAGCAAAGATTTTATAAGTTCTGACATCCGTCTGGCCGAGGCCTCAAGTTTTTCAAAATACCTTTTTGCAAATGCCTTGTCATTTGACCGCGCCTGGATAAGTTCAGCAAACGTTTGAATTTTTCTCAGGGGTTCCTGCAAATCGTGAGAGGCCACGTATGCAAATTGTTCTAATTCACTATTCTGGATCTCAAGTTCCCTTGTGTACGCGCTCAATTTATCGTCTGCCATCTTTTGCTGGGTGAGATCGCGTGTTACTTTTGAGAAGCCTATTAACTGGCCCTCTTTTCCATGGAGGGCTGTTATAACAATTGATCCCCAGAAGCGTGATCCATCTTTTCTGACCCGCCAGCCCTCCTGTACCGCTTTGCCCTGTTCTTTTGCCGTGTTGAGAAGTTTCCCGGGTAATCCATTTTTCTGATCCTCTTCTGTATAGAATGTTTTGAACGATTTACCGATTATTTCTTTGGAAGAATAACCTTTGATCTTTTCAGCTCCCGCATTCCAGTTCTGAACGATGCCGTTCTCATCCAGTAAAATAATTGCATAATCCTGCACCTCGGCTATCATTTTGTGATACCGCTCTTCGCTCATTTTTAAATTGTCCTCTGCCAACTTTCTTTCCGTGAGATCACGGGTTACTTTTGAAAAGCCTATTACCTTCCCGTCCTTGCTATGTAAAGCAGTAATAACGATAGCTCCCCAAAAGCGAGACCCATCCTTCCTGACCCTCCATCCTTCATGGAGTGCTTTGCCTTCTACCTTTGCGGTATTAAGCAATTTTTTTGGCAACCCGCTTTTCTGATCCTCCGGTGTATAAAATTTCTCAAATGACTTGCCAACTATTTCCGCTGCAGTGTAACCCTTGATCTTTTCAGCTCCCGCATTCCAGTTTTGTATTATACCTTTCTCATCCAATAAAATTATTGCGTAATCCTGAACCTCGGCCACCATCTGGTGATACCTTTCCTCGCTCATCTTCAAATTATCCTCGGCTATTTTTTTTTCGGTGAGATCGCGCGTCACCTTCGAAAATCCAATTACATTGTTATCATCATCATGTATGGCTGTTATAGTTATACTTCCCCAGAATCGGGTACCATCTTTTCTTTTACGCCAGCCTTCGTGCGACGCCCTGCCGTTAATGCGCGCTTCCGACATTAATTTTTCAGGCATGTTCCTGTCGAGGTCTTCCTGCAGGTAAAAAATGCTGAAATGTTTCCCGATGATGTCTTTTTCTGTGTATCCTTTTATTTTCTCGGCCCCGCGGTTCCAGTTCATGATGTAACCCTTTTCGTCCATTACAATGATGGCGTAGTCTTCTATCTCCTCTATCATTTTCTGATAGAGGTTTATCTTTCCTTTATGGGTTTCAGGCTTGCTTTTATTGACCTTCATTGGAATTGCGTTTAGCGTTCACATGCTGGCAAACATTAAGAACGCTCAATAGTTTTTCCTTGAGTTCAGCCGTCCTGGGAAGTTTTATCACGTAATCATCTGCCCCGAGTTCCATGGCTTTATTGATCACGGAGGGTTCGGAGGTAGTACTGTAAATGTAGATACAGGTTTTAGCGAGACGCGGTATCTTTTTAAGTTCTTTCAAACAATCAAGGCCATTCATTTTTGGCATATTCACGTCCAGGAAAATAACATCGGGTGCGAAACTTTCGTCTTCATTAAACTTTTGAAGTGCTTCAATCGCATTATTTAATACTATGCAATTCATATCGGGCCTGATATGTCCCAAACATATCAGGAAGATTTCCTGATCGTCAAGATCATCTTCAATTAAAAGACACTGCATAGTTTTTCTGTTTTTACTTGTAGCTGCAAGGTGCTGAAAATACTGCGAAAAATGAAATAAAAGAATGCGTATAATGTTCTACATACATAGGAATAGAAGCAATGTGCAATTCAGATGCCACTATTAATTTGTTATTTTATGTTTAAATTCTATCCCGGTTTTTTTTAGGTGTTGCCTGGGTTTACGAATGTAAACCAAATGTTGTGTACCTATCACTGAACCCGGCCCGATAGCTTATTGAAATATTTTCTAATTTTAGGTCATGACCAGTTTTAAATTCTTATTCATTGCTTTGTTTCCTGCATGTATTTGTTTGTCACAATCGAGTGAGAATGCTAAGTTAAAATACGCAGATGGGAAAGAATTGGTAAATGCCATGTATGATAAATACGAAGGCAAGTGGTACAGGTACTTTACTTTCAGCCAGGAGATGGAATTTTACAGGAACGACTCGGTAATTAAGCGCGAGGTATGGCACGAAGCATACGCTCCGGGAAGTCTCGTCATCAGGTTCGGAGCAAAGAACTCCAGGAACGGCCGGCTTTACCGTGATTTTACTGTTCATTCGTTTCATGAAGGGCAGGCACCCCAGCAATCGCCAAGGGTGCACGAACTGCTGCTGGTAGGACTGGATATTTATTTTTTAAAGCCCGAGCGCACCGTGAAAATTCTTGATTCATTGGGTTACAACCTTTCGAAGATCCGCGAGGATGACTTTGGAGGCCGAAGGGTTTACGTTGTTGGTGCCGATAAAGGGGATGAAAGAGGCAGGCAATTCTGGATAGATGCGGAGCGGCTTTATATGCACCGCATTGTTTACACGCAAAAGGAAAAAACAAATGATGTGGTGTTTGGCGATTACACCAAAATTGACGGCAACTGGATAGCGAAGACCATTATTTTTAAAACCGATGGAAAGCTAAGTTTAATTGAAAAATATTACGACATCAAATTTCCAAAGACCGTCAACGCAGATTGGTTTAAACCAGAAAAGTTTAACGAGGTGAGCCTTGATTGAGTTTATTTTTCCTGGTATTATTACCCGCTCTATCCCGTTCGCTTCTTTGGTATTTCTTCCCCTTCATTATATTTCCTGATCCATCCTTTTGCATCCTCAAGAGTTGTAAACATTTTCACTGGATAGGGTGGGGGAGAAAATGCGTAAAATAAATTAATGGCCACTTTAGCTACGGGAGATGTTACTATCACAGCAAGCGCCTTTGTTACGCTGGCAACCTCTGAGGCAATCAATGCCCTTTGTTCTTTCTTTGGCCCCCTGGTACCCCCGCTTGCTGCTTCGGCAATCATGCACACTTTTTCTTTCCCGATGATCTGCCTGAACCGCTTCATCTCATCAAGAATTTCTTCATTTGTTACATCAACCTGTGGATTGGGCTTAGGCCTGGAATACAGGATTCCTTCCTTGTCGAACCAAATTATTGAACCCCTGATTTCATATGTTTTTACATCATAGGGAATCTCAAGAATCATGATTTATTATTATTACTGTAAATTTAATGTTCCTTACCCGGAATATTAATGTAATAAGTGTAAATAATAATTAACAACCAGGCACCCGGTCAAATCTATTTAGATTGGTTATCACCCGGTACACGCCATCTACAGCCTAACGGTCAGCGATTTGTTGCTCAGCTAAACAGCGCTCTTGTTAATGACTTGTTAAGGTTGATTTTGCAGGAAATACTTTCATTAGCTTAGTACCTGTATGTGAACTGTATCTTTTTTTGTTTACTTACGTTATATTTTTAAAACGCAATGAGAAGAACCCTACTCATTTTGATATTTATCAGTGGTAAACAGAGCATATATTCCCAGAATTTTATAAAAGGCAGCGTTACCGATTCCCTTCATACTTCCATTCCATTTTGCTCCATGGTGTTGTTGAAAGCTGCCGACAGCAGCCTTGTTAAAGGCAATGTAAGCGACAGTGCGGGTTACTATATGTTTGAGAAGATCAGGCCCGGTAATTATTTCATTAAGTTCAGCAGCGCAGGTTTCAGGTCTTCCTCAACCGCTACTTTTACTGTAGATTCCCTTTCTCAGCTCAACCTGCCGACCCATGTGCTCCGTGAGAAAGGTGTGAACCTGGCAGAAGTATCGGTAGTGACCTATAAGCCGGCCATTGAATTTAAGAATGGCATGGTGGTTATGAACGTTGAAAATGACCTGCTGGCGAAGGGCAATACGGTGCTGGAGCTCCTTAAGCGCATCCCGGGCGTTATTGTTGATGCGCAAAATAATATCAGTATTAATGGAGTGGGGGGCGCGCGGTTTCTCATCGACGACCGCCTGCAGCAAATGCCTGTTCCCCAGGTGATGGACATGCTTTCGGGCATGAGTGCGGAATCGGTTTCAAAGATCGAGCTCATTAAAAATCCTCCCGCCCGCTATGATGCGGCCGGCACAGGCGGCCTCATTAACATCGTTACAAAAAAAGCCAAAGTAAAAGGCTTTAACGGGAATGTGGTTTTTGGTATAAGCCAGGGGAAGCGCACACGCATGGGTCCTTTTGTATCGCTCAATTATAAATCCAATAAGCTCAGCATTTTCAGCAGTCTCAACTATGGTAACTGGGCAGGCGTGAACGTGGTTGACATGAACCGCACGCTTGCACGCAACGGGAATACCGAAACAATCAATTCACACGGGTCAACAGAGAGCTTACAACGAGTGGCATTCTACAACTTTGGGGCAGAGTACGATCTTACCCCAAAAACTGTTTTGGGATTTTATCTGAATGGCAGCCACAATGATGACGTGTATACGAATAAGACACAGACGGATATCAGCAACAGCAATGCATTTAATTATAGCAGGCTCATTTATTCAGTGAATGATAAATACTTCATCAATTCTCCTTCCTACAACCTGAGCCTCCTGCAAAAAATTGATACAACCGGCGGACAGATCAAGGTAACGGCCGGGTATAACAATTATCTTGAGAAACAGGATAAAACAAATGAGAACCGTTTTTACGATGGCAGCGACCTGCAGGTAGCTCCGCCCAGCACCTACAATACACGCAACGATCGTGATTTTAAGATCTACACGCAAAAGCTCGACTTGAACAAAACCTTCAGGAATAAAGTGTCGCTGGAGAGCGGGTTAAAATCGAGTTTCGTAAATAATTACAATTCTACACAGCTCGATTTTTCAAACCAGTCAACCGGCCTGTTCATTGGCGATACAACCATTTATAACATCTACCGCTACAAGGAACGCATTCTCGCGGCATACACTACGGTGTCGCGGAGATGGGATAAGATCGGTTTCAGCGCCGGCCTCCGCGCCGAGGAGACCGACATTCACGCCAACGACCTTAAGACCGGGTATGCGTTCAGGCGTAATTATTTTAACCTGTTCCCGAGCGGGAGCCTTGACCTGACACTTGACAAAAAGAATACGATCACAACGGCCTACAGTTACCGTATCGACAGGCCACATTACGGCATGCTCAACCCTGTAAGGACCTTTAATGAGCAGATGAGCTACAACGTGGGGAATTCGGAGCTGAAGCCCCAGTACACGCATAACATTACCATAGACTATAATTACAACCAGTTCATAACGCAAAGCATAGGGTTGAACCATACAAAAGACTTTACCTTCTGGTACGCTTACACGCCGGTGAATTCAAAAGTATTGGTTGATACTATTTTCAATATTCCTGAGCGGAACGAAAGCTATTACAGTGTGAATGTGCAGAAGAGGATAAAATGGTACAGCTTTCAAACTTATGCCGTAGTTATGTACAGAACCTTAAAAGGCAACATACAGGGGGAAGATGTAAGCTCCAAAACCGTGCAGGTATATTTTAACGCCAACCAGGAGTTTTTTTTACCGAAGGAATTTAAGATCCAGGTGTGGGCCGGGTATGGCTCGCCTTTTAAGGATGGTTTGCAGTATTATTCTGAGCGCAGCGCAATTCATATCAGCCTTAGCAAAACCTTCCTCGATACAAAGCTCAGGATTACTTTGAGCGTGCACGATGTTTTATACAAGGATTATACATGGCTAACCAGCACCTTATCTGATCAATACCAGTATTACAAAGACAAATACGATACCCGAAGGATACGCCTCAACATTAATTACCGTTTCGGTAAAATGCGCATCGAACAACGTTTAAAGACGGAAGATGACGCGCGGTTGAAATCAGGTAAGTAACCCCCAGTTCCCACAATCGCACTCCGTTTTATTCTACAGTTATGACCATGACCGTAGTTTTCCCTGATGATAAGGCCGGTGGCATGCGTTTTGAGTTAACTATCCAAAATAAAGCGATGAAAATCCTGTTAGTTACTTTAATAGTGTTCATGGATCTAATTCATGCGCAACCCTCGTTAAACTGGGCCCGCCAGGTGTCGGGGAACAGCGCAATTTATTCAAAAAAAATTTTCAGCGATGTTTCAGGCAACAGCATCATTATTGGGCAAATGTCAGGCACAGTTGATTTCGATCCCGGTCCCGGAACCACCACTCTTTCAGGCAGCGGGGGCTTTATTTCGAAAATAAGTTCGCAGGGTAACCTGCAGTGGGCAACGCTTATAGGTGATCAACCATGGCCAAATTCGATTGTAGCTGAAGACGTTTGGGTTGACAAATCAGGATCGATCTATATCACCGGGATATTTACCGGAACTGTAGATATGGATCCGGGTATTGCAATCGCCAATATTTCATCAGCCTCCGGGGTTTACTACCTGTTTACCGCAAAATATTCCTCATCGGGAAACTTTATGTGGACGCGGAGCCTCGGTGGAATTGTTGACACTTATGCCCAGGCTATAACGGCAGATAACGGGGGCAATGTTTACATAGCGGGTGCATTCATGGGAACACAGGATTTTGACCCGGGTGCCGGCACCGTAAATATGACAAAGTATGGTGGACATGGCTTTTTCCTCCTGAAACTTGACAATGCCGGAAATTATCAATGGGTAAAAGTTACAAGCGATAATAACCAGGAAAACCGCATCAATGATTTAACAGTAGACGATTCAGGCAATATTTACGCCACAGGCTTTTTCTTCGGGAATCTTGACTTTGATTTTGGACCCGGAACAAATGTGCTTTACGGCAATGGACCTAATAATGTTTTCGTTTTTAAGCTCGACGCTTCGGGCAATTCGCAATGGGCTACAAGGGATGCAACTTCCACAAATACCGGTCATAGCGATGGCGGGTATGCCATAGCCCTTGATGCTGGCGGAAGAGTTTACGTTGCAGGCGTATATGGCGTTTATGGCACTTACCCTGATTTTAATACCACAGTGCAGGATGCTTTTCTCTGCAAGCTTAAAACGGATGGAAGTGTTGAATGGACAAGAACAATTGGCGGCATTGGCCACGAAGGCGCCACTACGATGGCTGTTACCGCAGGCGGTCACCCGGTTGTTTGCGGAAGTGCCGACACCACTTTTGACGCGAACCCCGGAAGCGGTGTAATGAACATCAACGCCGGCTCCTTTATTGTTGAGTTTGACGGGGATGGCAGTTTTATTTGCGCGGGTGGCATTCCCGAGAACTATGGCTCAATAGCAGCCGATAACAGTAACAATATTCTCGCAACCGGAAGTTTTGGTACGCAGTTTGATTTTGATATGGGCCCGGGAATTTCGTTGATGACACCAACAGCCAGGGACATGTATGTTTGCAGGTATGCTTCATGCGGTTTGATGACAGGGCTTGATACTTATGACGATGAGAGCAGGCTCCTATATCCTAATCCTACCAGTGGAATTATCAACTTGTGTGGCCAGGAGTTAAGTGACGGGCCTGTTACCATTTATAATGTTATGGGAGAAAAATTAGGCCAGCTGGAATCGGCTGGTGTTCTCAATATCGGCGATTTTCCAAACGGCCTGTATATTCTTGAACTGAAAAAAAAGGATGAGGTGTACTTCGCCAGGATTGTCAAAGAATAATCGCTTAAAGACAGGGAAATTAAATTTTATAATAGATCCTCAACCCCAAAGCGTGCTGAATTTTGGCGGCAGGGTTAGTGCCAATTTTTATCCTTTCGTGGGATAATGAATAAAGGAACTGGAGGGTAAACGACCTGTTGAGTTCAAAATTAGTTCCGAAACCTCCAAATGCGCCAAGCCCGAATCCCACCGGCCTTTTGGTTGGACCCGGTGAAGGGTACAGGGTCTGGTTCACATAAGAAGTCAGATCGATCTGCAGGTTGTTAATGTAAATGGTATTCTTATCAAATTTCGCAAGGGTACCATTAACGCCACCTTCTACAAAAAAATTAAACTTGTCATCCTTACCAAGCAAATGTTGAATTCCCGCCTGGAAGAGAACACGTTGCTCGGTGCCCCTGATCGGAAATACTTTTAAATTGGTGTTCGTTGAAGGGTTGGTACCCGGTGGCCTTAAAGTGGTGATGGTAAAATTTCCCTCGATCGACAATTTGGTTGAATTGATATTTAAGATCAACGCGGTTTTTTTCCTGAGCGGAATTTTAAAATTGAAACCAACCATTATGGCAGGCAGGTAATGCATGTTAACCGGCATGTCGCTTTCGTTGAACTCCCATTGTTTTTGATCAACACCAAGGGCCTGCGCCACGTAATCGAATTGCCCGTAACCGCCGCCGTATTCATTAATGATCTTCTGGTGCATAAAGCTATTGGCAAATGTATTGCGGTTGCCCTCAACGTCGAACCCATAGCCATTGTAAGCGCTTGCCGAATATTTATTTGCAAAGTAAGATCCGAGATACATGCCGGTAAAAATCCTGGCTTTCTTGTATGCTACCGGCATATCCTCTTTATCAACATCTTCATCCTGGGCCAAACACCGCATAGGCCCGGTCAATAAAACTGAAAAAAGAATGAAGGTTCTGAAAGTAAAATGCATAAACCGATCTTCTGTAATAAATGCTAAACCATGCGAATTTAAAAATTATTAAACGAAGACCCGTGTTCTTAACCTTCCTTCACACAAGGTTGGGTGCTGGTTGGAGATCCTGCACCGTACCATTTTTATGCAGGGGTTTTTGAAAGCCACCAACTGTAGGTACTGGCATGAAACGGCAGGCTTTACTCAAAGCATGATCTCAATAACAATATGCCTTATCGCTTAACAGTGTATGCTGACCTGAGTCATCCGTCCATATTAGCTTCAGGTAATAGTTATTGGCAAGCACGTAGCCTGCAGGTGCAGAATAAACAGTTGATTTTGAAGTGATGAATGCAGAGTCGAACATGTATTCGGTGGAGCTCTTGAGTGTTGGCATGCCCCCGCCTACAGGCTGAAAATACCACTCAGCCGTAGCATAAACGGGCCGAAGGTACCCGGTGATAATGCCGTCGAAGCTTACCGATACCGATTTCACCTGGCTGCCCCCAACAGGTTGCTTTGTAATAGTTATGTCGAGCCGGGTCTTGCCTTTTTCAATTGTGACGGCTTTAATAATGGCTTTGGAGCCGCGCTTGCCGGTTGCAGTGAGCTTTACATTAAAAACTCCACCGGTTGCGTACGTATGCTTTGGGTTTTTTTCTGTAGATGAAGTTCCATCGCCAAACTCCCAACTGAAGGAATCAGCGTACTTCGACGAGTTTGAAAATGATACCTCGGTTGGTACGGGGTTATCATCTCCCGAGAATGTAAAGTCGGGTAAGGGTTCTCTCTTACACGAAAATAGAAGTAGCACTGAACATAAAGTTATGCCGGCGAATTGACGTACTGTGTTCATTTTTTTTTGCGGGTCTAACGATCAAATCTACTAAAAAAGCTGAACTGAATCCAACCGCTTAAAACACTCCTTTTGAAAAAGTAACTGCGGGATGACAACTCTTTCATAAAACCCGTATTTATTTCTTTTATATTAGTGTTATGAAAACAGATATGCTAAAATGGCACAGCACATCTGCCCGCCTCCCCGAAAATGAAATGTTGGTTTTGATGAAATGTGATGACGGCTATCACGTGGCCAGGTATGACAAGGCTAATGGGGAGTTCAAATTAAGAGGCGGAGCCCTGCTTAAGCCGGCAGATTGTGAAAAAATTTACTGGATCGCAATTACCCCTCCTTAAGGCCGGCGCAGAACACTCCTTTATACAACATGGGACCGGTTGTTACCTGCCATATTTCATTTAATAAATGTTATTTAAAGTCCGGAGAAACCACAATTTTATTTTAAAGAAAAAATTATTTTCTTGCGGCTGAACGTGTAGACTTTTTATTCAGGAAGTCTATGAACTTGAACAACGCCATCGGTTCACTCATTCATTGCTGCGGGTTACACATTTAGAATCACCAATAAGAGGATTTTCCATATTTTAGTTCAAAATCCAATCTATGCTTAAATCCTGCAGTTCATTATTGGCAATAATCATTTTTGCAATTCATTTAAACGTGATCGCTCAACCTTGCTCACTTTCGGTTTCAGCAACCAGCTACTCGGTCTGTCCCGGCTTCCAGTCTACCCTGACAGCATTTGGTGCTAATTCATATACGTGGACGGCAGGCTCCTTCAGCGCTCCTGTTTATGGATCTACAATTAGCGTTGGTGCGGGTACCTATCTTGTTTCAGGCAACGTATCAACCTGTTCGATGGTTGTTTCAATAGGGCAGCAGGCGCCGCTCAATATCCAGGCAAGCCAGTCATCTGCTACCACCTGCATCCAATCCAATTCTCCCATGTTTTCGAAGCCGGTGGTTCTTACTGCACAGGGAGCATCTTACTACACATGGTTCTCATCACTCGCTTTACCTAACATGCCAGCCTCAGGAATTAGTGTCACCACGCGACCACCCGCCAGCTGCTGCTATACTGTAGTTGGAACTACTGCTGTTTGCAGCGGTTCAGCTGTGGTGTGTGTGAATGTTATTCCGCAATACAGCATAACTGTTGTTCCAATGCAGGCGACGATATGCGCGGGAGATGCCATTCAATTGTCGATCACCACTATCGGTGGATTTTCCGGCGGCCCCCCGTTTACATATAGCTGGACTGAGATGGGAAGTACTTTAAATAATAATCTTACTCCCACTGTTATAGCCAATCCAACAAGCGCCACTAATTATACCACAATGGTGTCCGATTCGAGAAATTGCATTTCACTCCCCGTTACCTCTTCAATAACCGTGAATGCCTGTACAGGCATTTCAAAGGTGGAAAATGATCAACCTGTCTCAATATTTCCGAACCCATTTGGTTCTTCTTTGTCCCTAAGAGTGAATGATGATGACCTGGTTGAATTAACGGATGTACTTGGGAAATTGGTGATGACGGCGATTCAGGCAGGGGGAACCCGAACTTTTGACACAAGCCAGCTTGTACCCGGGATCTACTTTGTGTCGGTAACAAAGCCTCAGCAACAAAAGTTGAGAGTGAAAGTGGTTAAGTCTGAATAGTTGTTCTATTGAGGCAATTACCAAACAACCCCTGAAGACACTTCCTGTTAAAAATAATTTGAAAACTCTGGTTATATGCAGATCTTTAGATGGGGACTACGAACATGAAAACATATAACACGCTTTCAGAAGCTGTCAACGATCTGTCTAAACGAGGCTATACCTATAATTTCAATCTAAAAAAGGACTGCGTTGAATGCGTTGAAAAGAAAATAGACCTGCGACCTGATGAATTTGAAATTGACGAGGCACACCGATTTGAAGGGATGACTGACCCGGGCGACTCAAATATCCTATATGCCATCTCCTCGCATAATCACAAACTCAAAGGACTGCTTGTAAATGCTTACGGGGTTTATGCCGATACTCACACTTCTGAAATGGTTGCTAAACTGAAAATTCATCATTCATAAGTGTCAATATTAAGGCCTCTGCTATTCAGTCTCAAAGCATCTCCCTTATTTTGAATTCCTCGAGATCAATGAGTGTCAGGTACTTCCTTATCACTTCTTCATCGAATTCAGCATGGTGATTCATTTTCTGAAGTAAGTTACGTCGCTGTTCAAGGAGTTCAAGGTAAATGTTTTGAAAGTTTTTTAATCCCTTGCTTTCCCCGCTGGCTAAACTGCCGAGCTCATTTTCAAAATATACCATGTCGATCTGAAGCCTTGATTGCAGGTTGTTTAGGTGCGGGTTGCCGGGAAATTCCGTTCCATGCTTTTCTTCAAGGTGCTTCAGTGAATACTGGGCCATTTTCTTTTGAATGATGGCCTCCTGTTTTTCCAATGGTATAGTAGCAAACCTGGATTCCAGGTTCACTTTCCTGATCAGCCAGGGGAGGGTCATGCCCTGGAACACCAGGGTAACCAGGATAACAATAAAAGTGATGAACAGGATCAGGTTTCGGTAAGGAAATGGTTC
>JGI24806J26614_1000172_pt1 | contig 15713 bp, 16 predicted proteins | sample Kansoi200umMDA_FD_26614 | JGI IMG/M metagenome (IMG submission 26614)
AGTTTGAGCTCTGACGCAGACTTTGTCGAGGATCAAGTTTCGGAACAAACTAATTTTTGCAAGTTTCGCCACTAAAGATTGGCATCGCCGGATTTTTTGCCAATTAACGTACGGCAGGAAATAACAATCCCACTTTGTCTTGTTTTTTACCACTCTCATGTTAGCTAACGCATTTTTCAGTTTTCAATCGCATTTCGCGGGATATAGTTTTGATCCGAACATTCAAAACTATAAAGTATGATCACTGCTCTTACATTTTTCACGATACCCATTGTGATCTTTCTATTCGTTATGGAAGTACTTCATTCGTATAAAGAAGATAAGCACCTTTATAAAAGAAAAGATACCGTCAGCAATATCGGTATAGGTTTGGGCTATTTTGCGTCTAATATACTTTCCAAAGGAGTATTATTTTACCTTTTCCAACTGGCATTTAAATTTAGTGTATTTCAAATGCCCCGAGAATGGTATGCTTGGATTATTGCCTTTCTTGCGGCAGATTTTTCGTACTATTGGTACCATCGTGCCTCACACGAAATAGGATGGTTCTGGGCGGTTCACGTTGTGCATCATTCCTCGGAGGAGTATAATCTTTCAATTGGTTTCAGATTACCCTGGGCTACTCATATCAGTGGAAGTTTTCTGTTTTGGATTTGGATGCCACTGATCGGATTCAATCCAACGATGACCCTTTTATGTGTCCAGCTTTCTTTGTTCTATCAAACCTTTTTACATACAGAGACAGTCAAAAAATTACCTGCCTTCATTGAACGCGTTTTTAATACTCCCTCACATCACAGGGTGCACCATAGTAGTGATTTCAAATATCTCGACAAAAACCATGGCGGTACCCTGATCATATGGGATAAGATCTTCGGCACATTTCAAAAGGAGGAAGAAAAACCCAGGTATGGATTGACACAAAAACTTGCATCCTATAATCCTGTAGTGATCACGTTCCATGAATGGATAGCTATGTTTAGAAAGATGGTTTGCAGTGGGTCCTTAAAATATGCCTTTAATTATTTGATTCAACCTCCGGGATGGAGCCATGATGGCAGCAGTAAAACGGTGAGGCAATTACGAAAAGAACTTAGTGAGCATAAGCATCGTCACAACAATTGCAAGCGCAATTGCAGAGAATGCCCGCTGATGAAGAATAAATTTGAAATCAAAACTTAATTGATTTTTATGTACTTCATTTTCCCTGTAGTATCCCATTCCACCTGATCCTGCGCCATTCGCATACTCACTACCATGAACTCATTATTTGATATCACCTGGTAGGCCACCCTTAGCTTAACAGTTGTACAATTCGCATAGGTCCAGAGCTTGTCGAAATAAATCGTGTCTTTGTTTCTTGCGCCCTCGAAATCTACTAATACCCCATGTCCTGAATCGGCAAAAATCCTTTGGTATTTGTTGTTCATGTTATTTACAGCAAACAATGTTTTGATATAAAAATCTTTGCCTTCCCGTACTCCCTTAAAATCTTCTTCAATCAGTGAGGATCCTAAGGTTTTACGAATAGTCGATGTGGCCCTTGTTTTTTCCCAGGGACCTTGTGCAGACAACCGGGTTTCGGCATCTATCTTCCAACTTCCCAGCAAAAAATCAGTTCACTAAGTTTCGTGCTATGATCCGCCTCCTGGGACATAGCGGGCATTGATACCAGGGAATGAATTAAGACGATGAGCGAGACCGATAAGTACTTCATACCTGTAAATTATCCCCGTTATCACTTCAGACCTACCCATACAAAGTTTTATTTTACCGGTGATGAATAATTAGCGGACAAGGATTACGCCGCAATCCTTTGTAGAATTATTTTGAAAGGCTATCCGGAAGTGACCTGAATAAATCACTAGTTGCCTTGATTGCTGCAAATACTGTACAGAATTCGCCACGGACAAGGCAGAAGAATATTCCAACTATTTGAACCTATATTGTACCCCGGAGACTATTGAATTGTATCCCGTCATTTTTTCTCCCGTGTGGACCATTAGGCTCAGCCATAAGAAATTTATCCAAGGAATACTGAAAAATCCGTCCCAAAATTTCATTTTCCATGCTATAATTTCTTTTCTCATTGATAAAATTTTCTTTTGTCGTTCTCCGTCATTTGCAGATATTTAAACTACCATGAATGCTTTAGGAATTGACCTGGGTGGAACAAAATTATCACTGGCTGTTTTTACGGAACCAGGCGATGTTGTTTTTAAACAAACAATTGCTCTTGAAAAAAGGAAAGGCTTGCAAGTTGGCGATCTTATTACACATGAGATAGAAAAAATCACCAGGGCTCACCGCAACATCCGAAGCATTGGCATTGCAGTTCCCGGAATCTATCGCCAGAAGACAGGAACCGTTTGGGCTCCGAATATTGAGGGCTGGGATGATTACCCGTTGCTTCAGCAGATAGAAAATATAACTAGTGTCCCGGTTACCATACACAGTGACAGGGCCGCTTATGTACTGGGAGAACGCTGGATGGGAAATGCAAAAGGCTGCGAGAATGCGATATACTTAGCGGTGGGCACGGGGATCGGTGCAGGCATTTTGGTTGATGGGAGAATTTTGCGAGGGCAACATGACATCGCGGGGGCTATTGGTTGGATGGCTCTTCGTGAACCATTTGACGAAAAATATGTTTCATGCGGATGTTTTGAATATTATGCGTCAGGTGAAGGTATTGTCAAGCTAGCAAAGGAAACTCTTGCGATGATAAGCGACTATAAAGGAATACTTCGTCAAAAACAGCCAGGGGAGTTGACAGCTCGCGATTTGTTTACTGCTTATGATCAGAATGATCCCATCGCTAAGGACGTATTCCAAATTTGCATTCGATTTTGGGGAATGGCAGTAGCCAATCTCGTCAGTTTGTTCAATCCAGAGAAAATTCTTTTAGGAGGCGGGATCTTCGGTCCTGCCTTGAAATTTATTCCGGAAATCATAGAAGAAGCTGCCAAGTGGGCACAACCCATCAGCATGAAGCAGGTGAGTATCGAAGCTTCGTCTTTAGGTAGCGATGCGGGAATCTATGGCGCAGGATGGTTGGCGTGGCAGCATGCATTAAGAAACGCGGATCGTTAAATCAATAACAGAATGCTCGACAAAAAACTAATTTTCTGGGCTGCTTGTTTAGGAATGTTGTTATTTGGCATCGGCTTGATCACGCTTGGGTCCATCGCTCCCGATCTCAAAACAAAATTCCAATTGGATGAAGTGTCTGCAGGAACTTTATTTTCTATTTTACCTTTTGGTATCCTGATTGGATCCTTAATCTTTGGTCCTGTTTGTGATCGTTTCGGTTATAAGGCCATAATGGTCATTGCCTGTGTGGCAATGTTTGCCGGCTTTGAAGGGATTGCTAAACTTACTTCTCTTAATTTGTTGAAAGTTTGCATCCTAATTTTTGGTGCTGGTGCCGGAATCATTAATGGTGCTACAAATGCGGTCGTAGCTGATATCAGCAAGGAGTCAAAAGGGGCCGATCTGAGTCTCCTGGGGGTTTTTTTTGGTGTCGGCGCCCTGGGCATGCCCTTCGTTTTGGGAGCGTTGAAAAATAATTTTTCATCTTATCAAATCGTAGAGGTTGTGGGGTGGCTGACATTGGGTGTGGGTTTGTTTTATGCGTTTGTCAAATTTCCCCCTTCGAAGAAGGCGATTGGTTTTTTGCAAACCAGAACTAATAGGCTACTTAAACAGAATTATCTCTGGTTGATTGCTTTTTTCTTATTCTTTGAAGGAAGTATTGAGGCTATATTGAATAATTGGACAACCACCTATCTCACCAGGCAGCTATTACTTGCAGAAAACAAAGCTTTATATGCGTTGTCACTTTATGTAGCGGGCATGACCGCAATGAGGTTGTTGATCGGCAGTGTCTTTCGTTCAATAAAATCATCCACGCTGATGTTTTGGTCGCTAAGTATCGTGTTGACGGGAATTTTGTTTGTCTATTTTGGCCAGTCCTATTATTTGTCCGTCGTGGGGTTGATTCTACTTGGCGTCGGATTAGCAGCAGGATTTCCAATCATGCTGGGATTGGCCGGCGGCCGCTATGCGGCACAATCAGGCACGGCGTTCAGCTTGATCTTTACCATTTCTTTGAGCGGCAACATGCTCGTCAATTATCTGATGGGTTTGATCGCGAAGAATTATGGCATGGGCCACTTTACTTCCGTACTCTTTACAGAATTATTATTCATGCTATTTTTCTGTTTCTTAATTTTTCGCCCGCAACGGAACACCAATTCCGAAACAGAAACAATCATTAAAACAAAGAGAGCAACTATTTGAAACAAAAAAAATAAAAACCATGCTGGCAAAACAATGGCTTAATAACGTCCGCACAATCATGGATACAATTGAGAGAACCCAAATGGAAAACATCCATCAGGCGGCAGCGGTAATGGCCGATAGCATTGAGGCTGGTCGTTGGGTACACACTTTTGGTTGTGGTCATGCTACGCTGCCAGTCGAAGAAATGTATCCCCGCATCGGAGGTTTCGTTGGCTTTCATCCAATAATAGAATTACCTCTTACTTTTTTTACGCGCATCACCGGCGAGATGGGTGTGCACCAATTTCTTTTCCTGGAAAGGGTAGAAGGCTATGGTGTGGAGATAATGAAAGGATACAATTTTGATCCGAAAGACACCATGTGGTTGTTCTCCCATTCTGGAATCAATAATGTAAATATTGACATTGCCATTGAGGCAAAGAAGAAAGGAATGAAAGTGGTTGCTTATGGATCTGCTGCCGCCGCGCAGGGAAAGCAAACGAGACATTCATCAGGAAAAACCATTTTTGATGTTGCCGACCTGGTAGTAGATACCTGTGCGCCTGCGGAAGATGCTTCAGTGCCGGTAAAGAATCACCAGGATAAAGTAGGACCTGTCTCTACGATGGCCTTTGTAACCACTGTTTGGATGACCGTAACAACGGTTGCCGAGATTCTAGCCGAACGAGGGGTGAAATTATTTATTCATGCTTCGCATAACGTGCCGGGTGATACTACTGCGCGCCAACGATTGGATGAGGCCCTGGCCGAATATAAGAGAAGGGTTGCTGGCGTGTGAGTAGGCGCAATTGATTCAATATTGATTTGGCCTGGCCGTCAACCTAAGTAGAACTTCTTTTTTCCTTTTTAGCAACAAGTCAGTTCCTCGTTGTTCATAACCATCAACGTTGACAAGCGTAGTAAGAAAAGTATTTTCAAACGCGATATCCTTGCAGCTCATTTTAGTGCCCCCTATGCCGGTAAAGCGGAGGTGATGGCCCTTCTTATCAATGCTATAGCTACCGTTGATCTGGTTACAACCACCATTACCGACAAACTTTTTTTCAGCAACTTCGAAAGTGATATAAGCATCCCTTCGACCCTCACTTAACTGAACAGGCACACCTTTCATTTCAGTTAATATCCAGCGCTGACCGCCCCAACTCGAGTCGGGAGAAAGTTTAGGACTGCAGTAAAGACCGACAACCAGAATAAATACAACAAAAAAGTATTTCATTTCGTTTCATTTCACTTCCTAAAACAATGTTTACCACCGTTCTTGCATTGAAAATGGGGTGCCAGAACATAAAATTGACAAACCGCTTCAAAGTTAATAGTTGAGCGGGAATTACGTGATAGGTAGTTTTATAACCAGTGTTGGCTTTTTGCCACACCTATCCACACGTCTTATTGCGCGGCCATCTCTTCTTCGGCTACGAGCCTATGCCCTGTTTGTTGAAACATTTTAAGAAAATCAAAACCATTCCACGCTTCAACCATCTTCCCATCCTTGAATTTGCAAACGACAATACCATTGAAATTTACTTCCTGGCCCTTTACATTTCTGCCTGTTACGGTGCAATAGGCCACTTCATAATCATTCGCCTCAACCAGATGATCAAGATCTACGCGAATGGAAGGAAAGGATTCGCGAAAGCTTCTGTAAAAAGGCTTGAAGGCTGCCGGTCCCGTCAGATTGGCGTCAATTTCCAAACCATGGATCACAGCATTCTCATCCAGTAATTCATCTATGGCATTTTCATTTCCATTGTGCCATACTTCATCAAACCAGCGGTGTATTAATGTGTATTTGGACATAGTGAAAGATTTATGATGAACTATTAAGTTATGTCATTCATTTTAGACTGCAAATTCATTACCGCGGTGAAGGGGCAAAAAAAATTCCAGCGCATTCCTGATGGAACCACGCTGGAAGCGAAAAATCCAATCGGTCATTAATGATGTGTCATTTCAGGCAGTTTCGCCTCAAGCACATCGACTTTTTCAATCACGGGAGGTTGGGCAAAAAGTTCTGAAGACCTTTCTTTTAAAGCTTTGGCTATTTCACCTGAAAGATGTGCCTCGCGGCCTTTGTTGTCGGGGAATGTGTCAAAGATCCCGAAGGTGGAAGGTCCGAAGCGGATAGCATACCATGTTGTAGTATTGGGCTCATTCTCAACGATTGACAGACCATTGCGTAGAAACTTCTCCACCTCCATTTCTTTACCCCTTTTTGCCTCCAGCCGAACCAATAATGCGACGTTAGTCATAGTTACCTCCTTTGGTTATTTAAGGAAATTGATACAAAAAGAATATTTGCACAACAACTATTCCATAGCACCCTGAATGATGATAATAATTTATGAACAGTCCTGCTTGTTCAGAAAAAAAAAGAATGGTCTTTGCCTTATAAGACACCCAAGAAAAGGCAGGTTTCAATTCTGCATGCTCATAACTGAAGAATCTACAACCCCGTCTTTTGGTTCTGCTCCTGGCGTCCTGCTAATTCAACGGCCGTCTAAGACCAGCAGAGCGGGGAGGAAACTTAGTGACGGGGTTTTCCACGCGGAGACTTTTTCACATGACACGAGTCAAACACAATAAGCCATCGCACTCGCCGTCATAAATACTTCTTCAACCAGTCTGCTACCTCTTTATACCAGAAGCGACTGTCTTCTGGTTTTAAGATCCAATGGTTTTCGTCAGGAAACACAATGAGTTTGCTCGGGATCTTTAAACGTTGCAACAACCCAAAGTTTTCGATCGAATTATTAAGCGGAACACGAAAATCTTTTTCCCCCACAGTGATCAATACCGGGGTTTTAAATTGGGCGGCATAGCGAATAGGATTTTGTTCGTTCCATGCGGCGGTCTTTACCCACGGAGCGCCACCGTTCATCACTTCGCGTCCCCACAAAAAATCGCTGGTAAGAAACTGCGATTCGCTATTCACGAGGCCAGCATGCGAAATCAAACATTTGTATCTCGTCGTCGAAGCTTGCATCCAATTGGCCAAATGACCACCATAGCTACCACCACCGGCGGCTTGCCTGCTGCCATCGATAAACGAAAATCGCTTGATAGCATCATCGGCTGCTTCATTGATTTCCTCCGCCGGTCCCTTGAGCGGATCAAATTGTATGTCCTGAGAAAACTTTTCTCCATAGCCAGTGGACCCTGTATAATCCGTCAGCAGTAAGACGTATCCGGGTGCAGCGAGCAAATGATAATTCCAGCGATAGCCCCACGTATCGGCCCATGTCCCCGCAGGTCCCCCGTGCATCACCACAAACAAGGGGTACTTTTTTGAAGCATCAAACCCGGCGGGTCTTATAAGCAAGCTCTTGATCTTTTTACCGCGACTGGTTGTTGTCCAAAAAACCTCGGGCGCTGGTAGATCCAATGCCGCCACCGAAGTTTCGTTAAAATGAGTTAGGAAATGAGGCTCTTTTGAAGTTCCATCAACGCGTACGATCTCCGTAGGCATGGAGGCATTGTCATAAGTACTTACAACTGTTTTCGCATCCGTTGAAATGCTGACAGCGTTGTAAGAACCATTTCGTCCAGGCAGCTCCTTTGCTTCTGCTTTCGCTACATCCGCAACAAAGATTTTATTATTACCCTGGTCCTCCACACTCATATAAATTCTATTACCCGGGCCCGGCAAAAAATTGTTGATGGGTCGATCCAGGGATGGAACAACAATCTTTTTATTGCTGAATGATGGCCAATCGTACCGCGTAAGTTTGGAGAGATTGTACACCTTATAATTGTTGTTGGCCTCGGAGCGGCAAAAGAGATAATGGCCATCCTGTGAAAAGGCCGGGTTGTTATAGCTGTCGTTATCATTAGTGAGTTGGATCGCATCACCACCGGCAATGGAGACTTTGTAGAGATTAAAAGTTGGTTCCTGATAAGCCGCGGTGTTGGCATCGATCGCTGCTGAAAAGATAATTTCTTTCCCGTCTGGGGTCCAACAGAGATTTCCAACTGAAAAGCCCTCCCTGGCAGTTATTGAAACATTGCTAAATATGTCTTTTGCCGCAGAGCCTGGCTCAACGGATTGAATAAAAGCATGCGTTTGTTTTTCATCGGTCCACACATCCCAGTTGCGTATGGGAAAGGAAGTAAATACTCTTGCGTTGTATTTTAATTTCTTTCGTTCCTCCGTAGTCTTTTTGTTGGCGGAATCAGTGAAATTGCCAGGATAAACTTTATTGGTATATAGAATCATTTTTCCATCAGGACTCCATTGCGGATTGCCGGCGCCAATCGAGATATTACTGAAGCGATAAGCTTCGCCGCCCCCGGCCACGTTCAAGATATAAATTTGCGCCGCTTCATCCTCCTCACGTTTGGCGGAAAACGCAAGAAACTTACTGTCGGGGCTCCACTTATAACCACTTTCAGTGCCTTTGCTAAAAGTCAATCTCCTTGGGTTGCCGCTACCATCAGCCGGAACGATCCAAAGATCAGTGACGACATCCTTTTCAACATATGACGGTTCCGTGAGGCTGAACACTACCCATCTGCCATCTGGGCTTACTTCAGGAGATGCGACGCGTTTCATCATCGTCATCGATTCGTGGGTGATTGGTTTTTTTGTTTGAGACTGAATGGTCGCAACCAATAATAACAGGAAAGAGGTGAAAATAAGTTTGTGCATAACGATTTACTATTTGGGGGCGCGAAGATACTAAGAAGAAATAAAACACGTCGTGACTCGCCAACACGATGAGCAATTTTGTTCGATGCTCTCACACGCACGCTTTTCTTAAACCCGTGCGAAGACATCATCAAATTTCCTGGGCGTAAAAATCAAGGCGGTTCCTGAGCGCTGTAATTTCATGCTGCATGTCCTCCATTCTCTGGAGCAGCTGATCGATGACGTCAATGCCTTCGGGATTAATATTCAGCTCACGATGCAGTCTGACAATTCGCTCCAGCCGGGGTAATTCATTGGCATAAACACACAACGATTTATCAATAATAACAATATCCACCAATCCCTGTTCCTCCAATGACTGTATGAATGAGATTTCAATTTGATGGCCGGCACAAAATTCATTCAGCGCTATCATTTCTGTGTCCATAAAGAATGGTTTTACGATGATAATTTTGCCAATTGCTCAAATAGTTCTTTTTGCCTGGCAGTTAAGTTTGTTGGAATTTTTATATGAAAGGTCACGATCATATCGCCAAACTCTCCCTCTTTCTTGTATACGGGAAAACCCTTTCCTTTTAGTCTTATTTTAGTTCCATTTTGTGTTTCAGGTTTAACGGTTAATTTCACTTTTCCCCCAAGTGTGTCAATGGTGATTTCGCCTCCCAGCACCGCGGTGTACAAATCCAGGTCAACATCGGCATACAAGTCGTTACCATGGCGTTTGAATTTCGTGTTATTAACTATGTGGAAAGTAATATAAAGATCTCCATTAGGGCCCCCATTGATACCCTCACCCCCATGGCCTTTGATTTTTATCTTTTGACCATTTTCCACGCCGGCAGGAATAGTGATGCGGATATTTTTCCCACTTACGGTTAATACCTGTTGGTGAGTTCTATAAATGTCGGAGAAATTCAATTGCAGCTCTGCGTGATAATCCTCGCCACGAAATTTTGTTTGCCTTTGCCTGAAACCACCGCCTCCCATATCTCCGAACATAGAAGTGAAAAAATCGGAGAATTCACCTTCACCAAAATCACCGGAAAATGTTTCGGCTCCGAAACCATGAGAGCGCTGCTGGGATTGCCTTGCCTGTTCAAATTGCTCCGCATGCTGCCAGTCTTTACCGTATTGATCGTATTTTTTTCTTTTTTCCGGGTCGCTCAATACTTCGTTGGCTTCATTGATCTGCTGAAATTTTTTGTGGGCCTCTTTGTCGTTGGGATTAATATCCGGATGAAGTTTTCTTGCCAGTTTGCGATAGGCTTTCTTAATGTCTTCCTGCGATGCATTTTTATCTACACCCAACACTTTGTAATAGTCTATAAACTCCATTTCCGTCTTTTAAGAACCTGTTGAATCGTAAAATTAGGAAAAGCAAAGAATTTGCCGAAGGTTGAGTAACTAAACGAGCCGTTACTCTGCAGCCTGCATGTACACTCAATAAGCAGGATTTCTCATCTTTTGTGTTGTCAGTTGCAGGTAAGAAATGGGCCTATTTATAGCCTATGTTTTCCCTTAACTCTATTCTGCTCTTCATAAAGCTGCCGGTGCCCCGACCGATTAATTTATTATTCTCATCAACCAGCGTTGAATCAGCAATAAACAGATTGGTGGATTTAAACTTTAGTTCACCAGTTGATTTGATTACGCCGGACGACACAGGTCTTAACAGTTGAACGGTGAATTGCACTGTGTAAACAAAAACATCCGGCACAACAGAGTTCACTGCAAAAAAGGCTGCGTCGTCCAGCAATTTGAAATAAACCGACCCGTGGATCGCATTTGCCGCATGGAAAAATTTTGAATCAACCTCTAAGCTGATTATTGCTTTTTCACCAGAGATGTGTATTTCAATACCGCTATAAATTTCTTTGTTTACCGCGGCGGATAAATACATCCTTTCAAGTTTCTGGAAGTGATCTGTTGCATCGCTCATTTTTAATAATATAGATTTAAACACGTGTTAATCACTGCGATTCGCTATGAAGCATTAGCGGTTATTTCATGGTTTTTAATTTAGCCAGCATTTCCGCTGCATTCTTGTTTGCATCATTCAGCTCAAGGGATTTGTTATAATTCTTTATCGCCTCTTTCTTATTGTCTGTGCTTGCATAAGCTTCCCCCAGGCTGTCGTAAGTATTGAAACTGTAGGGATACATTGCCACATTTAGTTCAAAAAGTTTGACAGCCCCCTGGAAATCACCCCGCCCTATCGCGATATATCCGAGTTTATTCAATGTGCCTTCCCCGATTAACTCTGCGGGATAAACTGCTTTCATTTTTTTGTACCGGGCTATACACGAATCAACACCTTTATTCTGCAATACTCTTTCTAATTCGATATCCGGGTTTGGAAAAACCATCTTACGAATAGCCCACACAATCAGGCCTGGATAATCCCTGTGAACATAATGCGAGGCGGCAGGGAGAATTGTTAGAGTCGATTGCATTTGATTGGAAATAGATTTTTGATACCACTCAATGCGGTTGTTCACTACCAGGGGGTACGTATTTTTTTGTCCAACGAAAACGTCAACCGGAACATCAGGCAGTACATCAAAGGATCGCATTTCCGGAAATCCCGAAAACACTTCAGTCCTTAGTAAATATAATTCTGATTCCTGCGGCGTGGCTCTGCGAGAAACTGACTCGGGTGGTAAGTTTTTTTCTAACGAATCTTTAGGCATACCCTTAATATCGTACTCCGTCATACAATCAATAAATACCATTCCCGCAATTTCAGTTTTATATAAATGAGCAAAGGCCCGGATGATACCGCCGCCCATCGAGTGGCCAACAAGAATATAGGGGGGCAATACATTGGCATTGTGCAACAGAGAATGCAGTTCACTGGCTATTTGTTTGAATGACCGGGGTGTACTCGTAGTATCTGAGGCGCCGAGTCCCATACGGTCATAGCTAACGGCCCGGGTAAACTTGGCTACGTCTGCAAAAAGAGGATTCCAGGAATTAGAATTGTCGGTTACTCCACCTTCAAATACAACAGTAGGGCTACCCACGCCTGCAACCTGGCAATGCATTTTGTGACCGTCTACGTCGACATATTTTTCCATTGTTATGGTCTTCGAGACTACGTGTGATGTTTGGCAAAAGCTGTCAACGACGACAATAACTAGGAGTGTTAGAATTGCAAGACCTTTCATAGCAGTTGTTTATCTTAAACTTAAATAAAATTCTACACAAATATTCGATTTTGGCGTCACCGCTGAAAGCCTCTGTGGTCTGATAATTGTTTAATCAAGGTAAAACGACTTATGAAACAATTATTAATGTTATTTGCAATATCATGCGGCCTGTTGATAGCCTGTGGCCGGGGCAGGTATGTTGACCTCGTTTCCGGAGAACACGTAGACCTTGAAAAGGACAGTAAAACGGGTTTGATGGTAGACAGCAAAACACACGAGCCGGTTTATATGTACGTAGATACAAAAACGAATGACACTATTTATGGCGCAACAGGAAAGGTCATCAACGGTCACGTTGTAAAAACCGAGGATGGGAAGTACAAATATGATGGCGAAGATGAATACAAAGTAAAGAATGGAGATTACAAAAAGAAAGTTGATGGTAGTGAAGTAAAGATCAAAACCGGAGATAAAAAAATAAAAATTGATGATGGTGAAAAGAAAGTAAAAAATGACTAATCAGAAAAATGCCAATGCTTAAGCCGTCTGGGTCAACTCCGGACGGCTTTTTATTCATTCAGGGCGCCATGACACCGCACATTCACGATGTACGACTTACAATCTGTAAACAAACATCCCTAAATTTAGCTCTAAAAACTACGTTATGCCAAAACCCGACCTGCAGACCGTTCCGCAACACCTTCATGAAGAAGTAAATCTTGTAACACAGGACGATGTAAAAAAAGCTTTTTCCACTCACCGCGAAGCGATTGACTTTTTGAAAAATATTCCAGAGGAAAAGTGGACTTACCGATATGCGGAAGGCAAATGGAATATAAAGGAAGTTGTACAGCATATTATTGACGGCGAGAGGATCTTTTGCAATCGAGCTCTTGTCATTGCAAGACAAGACAAAACAACCCCTCTGCCATCCTTTGATGCCGACGACTATGGCACGGCTTCAAATGCCGACAGGAGAACAAAGGAAGACCTGATTGAAGAATTGCAAGCAGTACAGCAGTCATCAAAAAAATTATTTGAATCCTTCGATGATGTGCAATTGAGAAATAAAGGCACTGTGAATGATTACACCATCGAAGTAAATACACTGGGTTTTGTCATTGTAGGACACACCCTCCATCACGTAAAGCTTCTCAAAGAACGGTATTTAAAGAAATAGAAAATACCCGAGATATTCAGGTATTTTTAAGTCTTGTCGTCGTCAAGACCAAACTTTTTTAGTTAAACACTTTCCCACTGCTTATGAAAAGATTTCTTGTCCTCATGTCCGTTATGAGTTTTATTATCTCCTGTAATGAAAAAGACAATCATGCAGATAAAATTTACTTCAACGCAAAGATCTGGACAGGCGATTCTGCAAATCCCTGGGCTGATGCAGTTGCAATAAAAGAAAATCAAATTATTTATGCGGGCAAAGATTATCAGCTATTCAAAGGCAGCCAAACAGAAATGATCGATCTCGGCGGCAATTTAATGTTGCCAGGGTTTATCGATAACCATACGCATTTTTTAAGCGGTGGCTATAATCTTTCATCTGTTGATCTCCGCAAGGCAAAAACTAGGGAAGAATTCATTTCAACCCTAAAGGAATTTTGTCAAAAGACAAATGATGATCGCTGGGTGCTTGGCGGTGATTGGGATCATGAAGCGTGGGGTGGGGAACTGCCTTTGCGCAATTGGATCGATTCTGTGACAGGCAGCCACCCGGTCTTTGTCAGCCGCTATGATGGGCACATGGCATTAGCCAATTCAAAGGCATTGGAGCTTGCAGGGATAACAAGGAACACAAAAATTCCTGTAGGTGGTGAAATGAAAAAAGGGGCCGATGATGAATACACTGGTGTGTTGAAAGATGAAGCGATGGGATTGGTATATAAAGTAATTCCTGACCCGTCTCAAAAAGAACTGGATGAATACCTGCAGGCTGCAGTGCACCACGCTTTTGAAAATGGTGTGACGCAGGTGCATGATATGGGTGGTTACGGCGGTTGGGTGGACCTGGCTACTTATCGCAGAAATTATGCAAACAAAAAATTAGATCTGCGGATTTATTCATTTGTCCCCTTGGGCAGCTGGGCAAAGTTGGATTCATTTTGTAAAAAAGAAGGTAAAGGTGATGATATGCTGCGTTGGAGTGGGCTGAAGGGTTTCATGGATGGATCATTAGGATCAACCACAGCCTGGTTTTATCAGCCTTATTTGGATGCACCCAGAACGTCGGGTTTGAACGTTACGGATACAAATGATATCCGTCGGTGGGTCTTGGCGGCAGATTCGGCCGGTCTGCACATTGCAGTGCATGCCATCGGCGATCGCGCAAATGATTTTATACTGAATGTTTTTGAAGAAGCAGAAAAGAAGAAATCGGCCGACCATCGTTTTCGCGTTGAACATGCACAACATTTAACGCAACAAGCCATACTCCGTTTTGCCGAGTTGAAGGTGATCCCGTCTATGCAGCCTTATCATGCCATTGACGACGGCCGATGGGCTTATAAAAGGTTGGATGATGCGCGACTCAAAGGAACTTATGCTTTTAGAAGTCTATTGGATACAAAAGCCAACTTGACGTTTGGCTCTGATTGGTCAGTAGCGCCATTAAAACCTTTAGAAGGAATTTATGCAGCGGTCACCCGGAGGACGTTGGACGATAAAAATCCAAATGGCTGGTATCCTGAACAAAAGATTTCTGTTGAAGAGGCATTGAAGTGTTATACGATAAATAATGCCTATGCAGGTTTCCAGGAGAATAAATTGGGAATGTTAAAGAAAGGAATGCTTGCTGACTTTATAGTATTGGATCAAAATATTTTTGAAATCCCTCCGGAAAATATAAGAGCTGTGAAGGTGTTGATGACAATTGTAAATGGAAAACAAGTATATGTAAGAGAGTAGATTTTTCGGGTTGGTGGGAGTAAACTGAGCGCTTGTCATTCCGATTCTGCCGCCTGGCCTAATTCGACCCCTATGTTGTTGAATTTGTATATTGTAAAAAAGACGCAATGGCTGAAAGAAAGATTGTAAATGGTCATCCTTTTATTGCTTATCAGAGAGAAACTTATTCCCCGGAAGAAATGTTGAGTCGCGGCCGAAGTTTTTTTGAATGGATGAATAAACGCAGATCGGTAAGGGATTTTAGTGACAAGCCCGTGGCAAGAGAAGTCATAGAGAATATTATCAAAGTGGCGTCCACTGCGCCTTCCGGTGCCCACAAGCAGCCGTGGACATTTTGTGTCGTCAGCGATCCCCTTTTAAAAAGGAAAATCCGTGAGGCGGCTGAGGAGGAAGAATATGAGAGTTATCATGGGCGCATGAGCGAGCAATGGTTGAAAGACCTTGCGCCGCTTCAAACAGATTGGACTAAACCTTTTCTTGAGTCAGCCCCTTATCTCATTATCGTTTTCAGGCGCAGTTATGAAACCGAAGAAGGCAATAAAAAGCACCCTAATTATTATGTCACGGAAAGCTGCGGAATAGCGTGTGGGTTCTTGCTGGCCGCCATTCATCACGTAGGTCTTGTGGCGCTTACGCACACTCCTTCGCCCATGAATTTTCTCAGCGGGATATTACGAAGACCGGAAAATGAAAAACCA
>JGI24806J26614_1000173_pt1 | contig 15661 bp, 12 predicted proteins | sample Kansoi200umMDA_FD_26614 | JGI IMG/M metagenome (IMG submission 26614)
TTCGTATTGGTAAATTGGAGCCCATCTACCTGTCTTTTCATGACATCCGGCTCACAGTTGGATTGTACAACAGCACCATCATCAGTTGCAATTATTGGTCAGCCGAATGTTGGCAAATCGTCATTGCTGAACGCATTGGTCGGAAAGGAGAGAACTATCGTAAGTGAAATTGCGGGCACGACAAGAGATACCATCCATACCCATTATACCCTTTATCAAAAGGACTTTATTTTGATAGACACAGCTGGCATACGTCGGAAGGCAAAAGTGCATGAGGATCTTGAATTCTATTCAGTCATCCGTGCGATTAAAGCAATTGATGAAGCAGATGTTTGCTTGCTGCTATTAGACGCAGAGAAAGGGTTGACTGCGCAGGACATTAGTATCTACAGCCTGGCTGCCCGCAAGGGAAAAGGAATTGTGCTGCTCGTCAACAAATGGGACCTTGTAGACAAACAAACCAACACTGCCCGAGATTTTGAAAGCGACTTAAGAAAAAAACTAGCTCCCTTTAATGATGTGCCGGTATTATTTATTTCTGCCAAGGAAAAAACAAGGATTTTTAGAACAATTGAAACAGCCATCCAGGTTTTTGAGAACAAACAGAAAAAAGTCAGCACTTCTGAACTGAATGAAACAATCCTAAAAGCTATTGAGGCTTATCATCCGCCGGTTGTCAGAGGCCATCCTGTCAAGATCAAATACATCACTCAACTTCCAACGTCGGTCCCTTCGTTTGCTTTCTTTTGCAACTTTCCAGATGACATTAAACAACCTTATAAGAATTATCTTGAAAATCAGCTACGGGAGAAATTTAATTTTTCCGGCGTGCCTGTTCGCTTATTTTTCAGAAAGAAATAAGGGAATGGTTTTTGAACTACCCCTTTAGCAACATTTTTCGTTGAGGTTAAAGAGAAGACGATGAAAAAACTGTTTGTAATGATCGCGATCGGGATAACGGCAGCCTGTAATAATAGAAGCGTTGATTCCGACAAAGCTATTACCGACTCGTCGATAATGGCGAAGGATACAAGTAGTAAAATGAGTACTGATACAGGAACCAGGATGCTGACTGACACGAGTAAGAGTTCGGGTGATACGATGGTTAAGAAATAGTATCGTATGGATGTTTCTTTTTTCTTGTCAGACCTTTCGATTGTATTCAGCACGCTATTTTAGCCCGAGGAGTTTTTTTAGGCGACTCATATCTTTTTTTAATCCCTTTAAATCCGTTTTTTGTTGGTTGATAAAGTTATTGTCATTCAATTTACCAACCACCTTTTCCATTTGCTTTTGTGAATCATAAACCATATTTCGAAATTCACTATGGTAATCCTTCGCTCTTGAATCATAAATAGTTTTGGTCATCCATTCACGTGTTGCGAGCGCTTGCTCAAGCAAATTCTTAAGGATTTTCTGATCGAATTGTTGCGGGCTCAATTTATTTACTTCAAGAAGTGAAGCAAAGGCATGCTGAAATTTCTGTTCTTTGTACAATTCTCCATTTGTCCTGTAAAAATCATGTACTCCATCCCAGTCTTTGATGGCGCCCGAACGAATGCTCTTGACAAGAGTGTTAATAGAATTTTTCGGAAGCAATTGTCCACCTACATTAATCCATTGACCGCGTCTTGCACGGAAGGGTAGTGCCTGCCGCAGCTTCTCCCACGAGTCAATTGAATGATCCTTTATGAAGCCGATAATTTGCATAATGCCATAATAGGTAATCAGTTCTTTGAATATGCCATAAGCCGGCAAAGCTTTCACCAACTGTACTTTACGCCGACTATTTTCAAAGCCATCAGCCAGGATTTCCAATTCGTCAATTACTCCCTTTTTCTCTTCGAGAAGTCTCTCACCCGTCAAATAAATCTCCCTTTGAGATAATTTTTTTTTGTTGTTTTTAACAAAGGCCTGACCAGTAAATTTTTTTAATAAATCTAACGCATCAAAAAGCTCATTTACGCTGTCAGGCGCCAGATAGTCGTATTCTATGGTTTGGGTTTTATCCGTTCGGTTATCGCGATCAACGTACTTTCCGGCGTTACGGGCCAGCGCGTACATGTTGTGCATAAACCAGTAGCCGGGCATAATGACCAGCTTGTCATCGCTGGAATTATTACTTATCAGTGAAAAAGGAATTGGAATATTTAACTCGTGAGGATAATCGCCTTTTGATATCAAAGTGAAGGTTGCAAACTTTGAATTATGTTTTAGGCTTACGCATAGTCCCGGCCAAAAGCCTCGCGCAGCAATCAACTCGCCGTCGGCTCCGCGACTATTATGATTGGAGCCTATGGTAGCTCCCGCGGCCATGTTGCTTTGGCCCATTACCAGTGCGGCGCATAAAAATGAGTTGTTGTGGTGTTGCTCGTGCGCAGGGAAAATTAACGAATTAAGAACCTCGCAACAGGAAATGGTCGAGTTATTTCCTAAATATGAATTGATCAATCTTGCTCCATATTTTAATTGCGAATGTGAAGCAAGAATAAAACGCACTGCTTTCACGCCGTAAAATACACGACAGCCAAAGCCAATTGTACCGTTGACCAACTCGCAACCTTCTCCGATTTGTGATTTGGCCTCTGGCGAAGAATTGATCGTAAGATTTTTTAGCTTATTCGCTCCTTTAATGTAGGCATCAGTTCCGACCCATGTATCTTTGATAATGCCGCAGTTTTTTATTACCGTCCTGTCGCCGATCTTTCCATAATAACCACGCCTGTCATCGAATTTCTTTTGCGTAAAGGCCTTGAACTTTTCCAATAATACGTCATCATCCCTGTATCTTGACCATAAAAACGCATCACCCGGCAGCATGCCATTGAAAGGGATCACTCTCCGCCCGGCGTTTTCATTACAGATTTCCAGCCATATTCTCACGGCTTCTTTCTCCCCTTTTTTCAAAATGCCGTTTCCAAATTTTGAATGGTCAGTAGCAGCGAGCTCATTTATATTTACAATAATTACTTCATTGCCCACAATATAATGGCTCATGTAGTTAACATTGTCTATTGCTACATTATTGCCAAAATCGCAACTGATGATGGTGCTGTTGTACAATCCAACTGTGAGCCGGATGTCATGAAAAGACAGGTAGATGGGCTCCAATTTACCAATACGAACTAGTCCGAAAAACTTACAATTCTTTACCAATCCAGGGTTGAAACCGTTTGACACTAATACCTTACTCCAATCATCGGAAACATTGTTATTTCGAATCAGCGCTTTTTTTTCTGACGTTGAGAGCGGACGAAACTCAATCTCATTTCTGTTTTGAATATTTCTCAGGTAGTATTCATCTTTTCCTTTCGGAATAAATTGAGGAGCAATAAAGCCATATCCTAATGTTTCAATCGGTCTTTTCTGAATTTCGTTCATAGATCCTCAACCCCTGATGGGAATTTAGAAAATTATTAAAAATGAAATTACAATTCATATTGGAAAAACACGGACTAAGCTCCTCTTGGAAACGTGGCTATTCAACCGTCACACTTTTTGCCAGGTTTCGTGGTTTGTCAACGTCATAGCCCTTGGCTACGCCAATATAATAAGCAAGTAATTGAAGAGGTATTACACTTAACATGGGAGCGACTATCTCGTCTGACTCAGGAACGATGATCACATCATCGCAAAGGGCGCTGGTGTTATCGTCACCTTCCGTAATGACGGCAATCACTTTTCCCTTTCGTGCTTTTATTTCCTGGATATTGCTTATTACTTTTTGATGGTAGGCATCTCTCGTTGCAACGAATACAACCGGCAATGTCTCCTCAACTAAAGCGATGGGACCATGTTTCATTTCGGCGGCGGGATAACCTTCGGCATGGATATAAGAGATTTCTTTCAGTTTTAGTGCGCCCTCTAATGCCACAGGAAAGTTATAACCCCGACCCAGGTAAAGAAAATCCCTCGCATCTTTATATTTTTCTGACAGTTCTTTTATGTGATGAGTAGATTCAAGAAGTTTGAAAACCTTTTCTGGGATGGCGTGCAGTTCATCGAGCAAATGCCGGTACCTATCCTCATCAATGGTGCCTTTTCTTTTTGCAATTTTCAAAGCGATCATTGTCAGCACGGCCAGCTGTGCTGTGAAGGCCTTCGTAGAAGCTACCCCGATCTCAGGACCGGCATGGGTATATGCCCCGGCGTGACTTGCCCTGGCAATGGACGATCCTACCACATTCACCACACCGAGGATAATAGCCCCCTGTCTTTTTGCATTTTCAATGGCAACAAGGGTGTCGGCCGTTTCTCCACTTTGAGAAATGGCAATGATGACATCGCCTTTATTGATGACAGGGTTTCGATAGCGAAACTCGGATGCGTATTCCACCTCTACATTAATGCGACAGAGTTCCTCAAAAATGTATTCCGCAACCAGTCCTGCGTGCCAGCTTGTGCCGCAGGCAACGATTACAATTCGATGTGCAGTTGTAATCTGTTCTGCGTACTCCTCAATACCTTTCATTGTAATGGCACCAGTTTCCATATCAAGGCGTCCCCGCAGGCAATCATGAATGGTGCTTGGTTGCTCAAAGATTTCCTTGATCATGAAATGATCATAGCCGCCTTTTTCAATAGCAGCGAGGTCCATATCAAGCTTCGTGATATAAGGACTCAATTTCTCGTTACCGAGATTCTTAAGAATTAATTCATCGGGCTTAAGAATGGCAAGTTCATAGTCGTTTACATAAACAACTTCTTTAGTGTACTCAATAATTGGAGACGCGTCACTCGCCAGGAAATGTTCGCCCTTGCCAACTCCGATTACAAGAGGACTTCCCTTTCTTGCGGCAATTAATGTATCGGGGTGATCTGCATCTATCAATACAATTACGTAAGCGCCTACCACTCTCTTTAAAGCAACCCGCACGGCCTCCTCAAGAGAGCAGTCATTGTTTTTCTGAATGTCTTCAATAAAGTTTAATAAAACTTCTGTGTCAGTGTCGCTATGAAATTTGTAACCTTTTTTGGTAAGGTCCTGTTTTAACTGAGAATAATTTTCAATTATACCATTATGAATCATGGCCAGCTTGCTACTTGCCGAGGTATGAGGATGCGCATTATGATCGTTCGGCTCGCCATGAGTTGCCCAGCGGGTGTGTCCTATCCCAATTGTTGCATGAAGATCTTTACCAACGAGTGATTCTTCAAGATCAGCTACTTTTCCTTTTTTCTTAAACACTTTCAACCCGCTATTGAGCAGTGCCACGCCAGCGCTATCGTATCCGCGATATTCAAGACGTTTTAATCCCTTTAGAATTACAGGATAGGCTTCACGGGGTCCGATATAGGCAACGATTCCACACATAGGTTTGCTTTTTAATAAATCATCAAATTTATACTGATACGAAAATCTTAAAAATAGGGGAGAACACAAAGAGAAGGCAAGTAAGAATTGTTAGCAAATTGTGGTAATTCTTTTCCATTTGGGCATTAACATAGACCTGTGTATGAATCAAGACACTTTGGAGACGATCGATTGAGTTATAGCGACAACTCCATTTTGATATCAGCAGTAAGCAAAGGCGAATTACTTGCATCAATATGTTGAAAGCCGTATTTTTTGTACAGCGAGATCGCTGGCTTCAATTGACTATTTGAATAGAGAAATATTTTCGTCGCATTTAGTTCTCTGGCCTTGCTCAAACATTTTTCAAGCAGCATTTTGCTGATACCCTTTCCCCGGAAGGCAGGACTAACAGCCATCTTCACGAGCTCAAACACCGAATTTCCCTCGTTAGCTAGTCCCGCCGTTCCAATTACATCATCTCCGGTCTTTGCCAGGAAAATATATCCGCCATTATCCAAAATAGTTTCCCGGGGATGGTTGATTATTTCAAGGTCGTGTGATTCTGTGAGATTATATAGATTAAGCCATTCAAGGTTGAGCTCCCTGAAATCATTGGCGTATTTATCCGAGTATTCAATAATTTCTATCATGACCTTTGAATAACACTCTGACTATTGCTTCATCACGGATGCAAAGAAATGGCGCTGGCTATTACAACAATTTGCCACTCAAAATTAGAAATGCTACAGAGAAATATATAACAAGTCCCGTCACATCAACGAGCGTGGCAACAAAAGGGGCAGAGCTTACGGCTGGATCGGCGCCCAGCTTTTTTAAAAGTATAGGGAGCATGCTGCCCGAAATAGTTCCCCAAAGTACAACGCCGACCAGTGCAATACCAACTGTCATTGCAATGGACATCCAGTGTTCGCCATACAGGGTGGGGGAAATCGAATGCCATACGACTATCCGCAGGAAACCGATAAGGCCCAAAACGATTCCCAATAGCAAACCCGAGACAATTTCGCGCCGAATAACCCGCCACCAGTCTGCGAGAGTAATTTCCCCGACCGCCATGGCCTGGATAATAAGTGTAGACGCCTGCGAGCCGGTATTACCACCACTTGAAATAATAAGGGGAACAAATAATGCAAGGACAACTGCCTTGGCAATCTCATCTTCAAAATAAGCCATGGCTGTAGCCGTCAACATTTCACCCAGGAACAAAACGACAAGCCAAACAATTCGTTTTTTGAAGAGGCGAAAGATTGGTATTTCGAGATAGGGCTCGTCCAACGCTTCCGTACCACCCATTTTTTGCATGTCCTCGCTAAATTCTTCGCTGGCCACCCAAAGTATATCGTCGATGGTAACAATTCCGAGCAGTTTGTTACTCTTGCTCACTACAGGCAGGGCTACCCGGTTGTTCATTTTGAAAACCTCGTTGGCTTTTTCCTGGTCATCATAAGCATTAAGGGCTATCACGCGATGATCCATTACTTCACTCACCTTCCTGTCGGGAGGCGCCAGTAAAAATTCACGGATTCGGATGTCGTCCAGCAATTCGCCCTCCTTGCTGATCACATAGATTACGTCAATTGTCTCACTGTCTTTGCCTTTTCTTCGGATTGTTTCCAAGACTTCGGCTACAGTGTTGTTCTCATACACGTATATGTAATCTGGCGTCATGAGGCGCCCAACACTGTTTTCCGGGTAACCAAGTAAAGAAAGAGCAATTTTTCTTTCTTCAGCATTTAATAGTTTAATGAGCTCACGAACCACGTTGCTGGGAAGCTCTTCCAAAAAATCAGTACGGTCATCAGGCGGAAGCGCATTTAACAGGGCTGCTGTTTTGTGTGGTGGCAACTCCCTGATAATGCTTTTTTGATTTGAAAGCTCCAGGATTTTAAAAACACTTGCGGCACGATGTATTGACATGCAGGAAATGATCAGAGTTTCCTGTTCGGGATATTCATAAATCAACTCCGCTACATCGCTGATATTTTGGTCATCGAGGAATTCACAAAGTTTGTCCCCGTCTCCTGATTGCAGAATGGTCTCAAATTTCTCACGAAAATTATTTTGTACTTCTCCCTCTAACATCCGGCAAATTTAAGGACTCAAGATTAAGTGTGGCGGGCAATAACAATCTATAAATAAATTTTGGATAAATAATTACGGCGCCAACCATTTCACACTTCGTAAATTGTAAAAGGATGCTGCCTTGTCTTTATATTGCTGAGACCGAATCCATGGGATTTGGTGTTTTCACCTCTCAAAATATTAGTAAGGGGACGGTGATCGAAGAATCGCCCGTGATCGTGATGAGTCTCGATGAAAGAAAGTTATTAGATCAAACCATTTTGCACAATTACATTTTTGAGTGGGGTGAAAAAAAAGATCAGTGTTGCATGGCTCTCGGTTATATTCCTGTTTATAATCATTCTTACAAATCGAATTGTGAATATGACATGGATTTCGAAAAAAAAATGATTACAGTTCGGGCAGTTCATTTCATTAAAGCCGGCCAGGAGTTATTTATCAATTACAACGGTGAGTGGAATAATGATAAACCGGTTTGGTTTGATGCGGGATAGCGAAGGGTTCGATGGTTAACAACGCGAGATATTTAGGGGTTTTTATATTTTCACAAAATGAACCAATTAGCTGATACACGTAACCGAGTTCAATCCATCGACCTTTTAAGGGGGATCGTAATCGTTATCATGGCGCTTGATCACGTTAGAGACTTTTTCCACAGCCAGGCCTTTACAGATGACCCAACAAATATGGCAACCACTACACCATGGCTCTTCTTTACCAGGTGGATTACCCATTTCTGTGCACCGGTGTTTGTTTTTCTTTCCGGTACCTCGGCTTTCCTGATGGGCAGGCGAAGAACAAAAAAGCAACTGAGCAAATTTTTAGTTACGCGCGGCCTTTGGTTGGTTTTTGTAGAATTGTTTATCATTACGCTTGGCTGGACCTTTAACCCATTGTATAACTATTTTATTCTTCAGGTAATCTGGGCAATTGGGCTCAGCATGATCATTCTTGGATTACTTGTCCTGTGCCCTTTCCAGGTTATTTTGATATATGGCTTATTGGTAGTGCTGGGTCATAACCTCTTAGATTATCCTGAAGCAGCCAGGAACGGGCAGGTAGGCTTTTGGTGGAACCTTGGTCACCATGCGCAATTTTCTCAGTACACTATATGGCAAAACCATTTTGCGCTAATTGTCTATGCTTTTATTCCATGGAGTGGGGTGATGGCACTTGGTTATTGCTTTGGCATTTGGTATAAAAATGATGTGAATGCAGAACAAAGAAGAAAACGTCTAATCACGCTGGGCCTTGCCGTTACTGTGCTCTTCATCATTTTGCGATTTATAAATGGTTATGGCGATCCACACCGATGGTCTTCACAACCAAGGGGCACAGTTTATACTATTCTTTCGTTCTTAAACACTCATAAATATCCACCNTCGTTNATGTANCTGAGCATGACGCTTGGCCCATCTATTTTACTCCTTGCTTTAATAGAAAAAGCGCAGGGAAGGGTTGGAAGCTTTTTCATTACTTACGGAAGGGTTCCTTTCTTTTTTTACGTGCTGCATTTTTATCTTATTCACACGCTCTGCGTGATCGCATTTTATGCCAGCGGGTATCCAACGAGCCAGGTAAGAACGCCCCAGTTCCCCTTTTTCTTTCGGCCGCCAACATTTGGCTTTGACTTATGGGTTGTTTACGGAGTTTGGATTGCAGTTGTGTTGATCCTCTATCCCTTGTGTAAGTGGTATAATAAGTATAAGGTGAGGCACCANTATTGGTGGTTAAGCTACACGTAAAAGCCGGATACGGAGTCCGGCCTTTTTCAATTTCAAGGATATGGAAATGCAAAAATTAGATTGTAATTGCTTGTATTAAGTTTTCGACGTAAGTACAAAGAGATTTGCTTTCTGGTTTTTCTAATTCTTTCAGCACTTTGTTCAGGGAGTCGGCAAGTGCAAAATCGTTCGTTGAGGAACTTAAATTAAGTATTTTTTGTTGGGATAATTGTTCCAGGATTTTTTGCGGCACAAGGTTAGAGACCTTTTCCCCAGGGATGTAGATATCAAACCTATTTATTGAGCCGGGGTCTTCGTAGCCATGCTTAAAAGCATAGTTTGTGACCATTAATTGTATGCTTTTTATCTCCGGCGCGAAATTTACACTAATGTTATTAAATGACTCGAATTCAAACCTGTGATTTTGGGGGATTATTTGAACAGATAGGATGACACCTTTTTCGGATGTTGCATCATAAGAACTGCAAATTTTGCCCTGCAGATTGCCCTTCATGTGAAAGAAACTAATAACCGGGAGGCAATTGTTATACACCTTTAAAAACTGGTTTTCCTGCCCAAGCGAATCAAAATCTTTTATTTTGATTTTTCCATTCTCAACTGTATAAGCAATTTTCAAAGTCGTATCCATTTTTATTTCGGAGGGCAAATATATTGTGTTTTACATACACACCTATACCCGAAAAAGATTATTTACAAGTTCAAGAGGACATTTTTACCCGAGTTGATTTAATTTGGCTTGGAAGCATCCCAAATTCTTTCTTAAATGCTTTCGAAAAATTACTAAGGTTCGAGTAGCCTATGTTGTACGCAGCTTCTTTTATCGTCGACTCACCATTCTCAATCGATTGTCTTGCTTTATACAAACGATTGTAATTGTAAAACTCATAAAGCTTTTTGCCGTATACTTCTTTAAACCGTTTTTTAAGTTTAGTGCTGCTCATGAGTGCGATCCGGGAAAGTTCCTTCACAGAAGGGAACTTTTTTACCTCCTCTTCTGAAAGAAGAAGCTCAACCTTCTTCAGTCGCTCCAGATCTTTTTTCGTCAGGTCTTTTGTCTTCGAGGGCGGAAGTTTACTAAGTAAAAACCGGTGAAGGATTTTCTCCACGATCAATAACACCCGGTTATGTAATACCAGTTTCCCAAATTCACTGCTTAGGTCAGCCTCAAAAATCTCCTTTAACATTTTATCCTCTTCTTGTAAGATAGGTTTTAGATCATGATCCCGCAACCTCACCTGCGAATAGTCTTCGAGATAATGAAAGACGTCCTTCTTTAAAAATTTACGAACAAGTGCAGATTTAAAGTATATCCCGACTAGCTGCACCCGGGTGCCCTTAGAATAACTCAGTTCCAAGGGATAGTTGGTTGAAGTGAGGAAGATACTTCTTCGCTTGACATGCCCGGTAAATTTTACTCTATCCGTATTGCTGGCAATCTGGTAGTAACCGTCAACATATACCTGGTTAAGATAGAGGAGAAGGTTCATTTCTTTAAGGGCCTTTCTCTGCATGACTATATCCTCATTGAATTTCACGTCTATGACCACAAAGGACATCGCTTCATTAACAAGCTGTGCATAACAATAGCCTTTGCCAATTTTTGTAGGGATTGGAAGAAAATGATGATCAGTCTTTACTTTTAAAAATTTGCTCCAATCATCAACCATTTGTTCAAAATCTCTGATAACATAACGTAGCCAGATCATTCTCTTATCTTATTCTTGTTTTAAGAAAAGTGCAGGTACGACAGATTTAGCGAAGCAGATTTTTGATTTCCTGTAGCTTCAACAAGGCTTCAACAGGGGTGAGGCGATTGATGTCAATGTTTTCAAGAACCCTCCTTATTTCTTCAAAGGTCTCAGTATGCGCGTCAAAAATGGAAAGTTGCATTTGGGGCAAAGATAGTTTTTTCAGTTTTTCTTTCTGACTTTCTGACGTTGCGGTTTGCCCGCTTTCGTCGTCAACATGCTGGGACTCCAGTTGTCTAAGGATTTCGTTGGCTCTTTGAATGAGATCGTGAGGCATACCAGCCATCTTGGCGACATGAATACCAAAACTGTGGGTGCTGCCGCCCCTCGCCAGTTTACGAAGGAAGATGATTTTGTTGCCGATTTCTTTATTTGTGATATGATAATTCTTTACTCTTGAAAATTTCTCTTCCAATTCGTTTAATTCATGATAATGAGTAGCGAACAAGGTTTTTGGTTGGTGGGGTGACGAATGCAAGTATTCAGCAATACTCCAGGCGATGGAAATGCCATCATACGTAGAAGTTCCTCTCCCGATTTCATCCAGGAGAATCAAACTTTTTTGGGTGATGTTATTGATGATCGAAGCGGTTTCATTCATCTCCACCATAAATGTAGATTCGCCTCCACTTAAATTATCCGAAGCACCGACCCGCGTAAATATTTTGTCGGTCAATGAAATCCTCGCTTCGGCAGCGGGGACAAAACTTCCTGCATGGGCCATTAAAGTGATTAAGGCCGTTTGCCGGAGCAAAGCCGACTTACCACTCATGTTGGGACCAGTGAGGATGATAATTTGTTGTTCATTTTTATTCAGCTCGATATTGTTTGCGATATATGCTTCACCAACGGGCAAATTTCTTTCGATTACGGGGTGCCTGCCTTCTTGTATTGAAAGCTCATCACCATCATGCAATTGTGGTTTCTTGTACAGATACTGGATGGCATTGTAGGCGAAGCAGCTAATGCAATCCATAATTGCTAAAATATTGCCGTTGTTTTGAACAGGAGCGAGGTAATCCATAAGCTCGTTCAGTAAGGATTCGTATATCTGCCACTCGAGCTGCAGGATTTTTTCTTCTGCTCCGGTTATCTTTTCCTCATAATCTTTTAATTCAGCTGTGATATACCGCTCAGCATTGGCGAGTGTTTGCTTACGCATCCACTCAGAAGGGACTTTATTCTTATGTGAATTGGTGACTTCGAGGTAGTAGCCAAAGACGTTATTGAAGCCAATACGAAGCGACGAGATGCCCGTTGCCTGTGCCTCTTTTTGCTGAAGCTGTGCGAGATAATTTTTACCGCTATGCGCTATATGATGTAAGTCGTCAAGTTCTTCGTTCACGCCTCTATTGATCATACCACCTTTAATTGCCAATGCAGGCGGATTCTCAACAATCACCTTGGAAATTTTGTCGGCTATATACTGGCAAGGATTCAACGCATCCCCCAGTCGCTTTAAGTATTCATTATCCAACCGGGCACAGGCTTCTTTAATATCCTGCACTTGCCTTAGTCCCCTGGCCAGATGCAATAGTTCTCGCGGATTAATTTTCTTAAGAGGAATTTTTGAGACGAGGCGTTCTACATCGCCGCATTGTTTGATGGAATGACTAATCTTATTCCGCAACTCTGTTTGCAAAATAAAAAACTCAACCAAATTCAATCGTTCCTCGATCTTCTGTAAGTCCTTCAAAGGAAAAACCAGCCATCGCTTCAATAATCTGGCGCCCATTGGAGACACGGTATTATCCAGTACATCCAGCAGAGTATGTCCCGCGTCAGAATTCCTTGCAATTAGCTCCAAATTCCTAATCGTAAAACGATCCATCCACAAAAAATCTTCCCGGTCAATTCGCTGAATATTTGTGATATGCTGGAGGTTGGGATGCTCAGTGTCTCTTAGATAATGAAGGATCGCCCCGGCGGCAATCAGGCCCTTATTCAATTCGTCAACGCCAAACCCCTTCAATGAATGTGTCTGGAAATGTTTTAACAGGATATCTTCAGCGTAGTTTCGATCAAAGATCCATTCATCCAGGGTATAGATATATATTTTACCACCGAAGTATTCTTTGAATTTTTTTTGCTGGTGTCGTTGAAAAACTACTTCGGCAGGTTTAAAGCTTTGCAGCAATTTATCCGCATATTCTCGATCACCTTCCGCTGCAAAAAATTCCCCGGTAGAAATATCAAGAAAGGCCAAACCAAACTGATCATTTTCTGAGAAGTGAATTCCCGCTAAAAAGTTATTGCTGCGATGCTCCAGGATTTTATCATTTATGGCAGTCCCTGGAGTTACCATTTCCGTGACTCCCCGTTTTACGATTCCTTTCGTTAGTTTGGGGTCTTCGAGTTGATCGCAGATAGCGACCCGGTACCCGGCCTTTACCAACTTGTGGAGGTACGTATCCAGGGCATGATGTGGAAAACCGGCAAGATCGGAAGAAGCCGCGGCTCCATTGTTTCTTTTTGTCAAGGTGATTCCCAAAACCTGGGAAGCAATTATCGCATCCTGTCCAAACGTTTCATAAAAATCACCTACACGAAACAACAATATAGCATCAGGATACTTCTGTTTAATAGCCTTGTGCTGCTGCATCAATGGAGTGTCCGAAGTAGTTGTTTTTGTCAACAGCGTGTCGGTTTAAGGTTACTGGTTGTATTGCAGCAAATATAATCGGTTTACTCGCACCAACGGGCCGCATTGTAAATGATGTGAATTATTTTTGCGTCATGCGAAAATTGAGCATGGAAGAGTTGGGACGTAAGTCAGTGGAAGAGTTCAAACAGTCTGAAAAGGTTCCCGTCATTGTAGTTTTGGAAAATATTCGAAGCGGGTATAACGTTGGCAGCGTTTTTCGCACTGCGGACGCTTTCTTGTTAAAGGCGATTTATATCTGCGGATATACCGCTCACCCTCCACACAAGGAAATCAAAAAAACTGCCCTTGGTGCCGAAGAAACTGTCGAATGGAAGTATTTTAAAAAAATTGAGGAGTGTATTCGCGAGTTGAGGAATCTCGATTATAATATTTACGCCGTGGAGCAAGCCATCGATAGCCGGCCGCTTCACCAAGTGAAGTTTAGCAGGGGCGAAAAACTTGCTGTAATTTTTGGTAATGAGGTCACGGGGGTAGAGCAGTCGACGATCGAATTATCCGACGGGTGCATTGAAATTCCACAATTGGGAATGAAGCATTCTTTAAACATTGCAACCGCAGCAGGAGTAGTGTTGTGGGAGCTGGTGAGAAGCAGGATACCTAAGCCCCGAGAACGGGAGTAATAGAAACCTATCTAAATTTGCGCAATGCCCACTGTAAAAAACTATCTCTCTCTTGTAAAATTCTCACACACAATTTTTGCAATGCCTTTTGCTCTGATCGGATTTTTTTTGGGTGCAAGACGCGGGGTCGCAGATTGGATCGTCGGCCAGTACGGCGATTATAATCCCTCGCCATGGATATTCAATAATGACTTGAAACCACTTTGGGTATTGTTGATTCTAATTATACTCTGCATGATCTTCGCACGCAGTGCCGCCATGGCTTTTAATCGCTATCTCGACAGGAATTTTGATGCAAGAAACCCACGAACTGCCATTAGAGAAATTCCATCGGGGATCGTTTCTGCAAACAACGCCTTAGTTTTCACTGTCATTTCCTCCTTTCTTTTCATCACCACTTGCTATCTCATCAATCGCATTTGCTTTTTCTTATCACCTCTGGCTTTGCTGGTAGTGTTGGGCTATAGTTACACGAAGAGATTTACGGCCTTTTGCCATCTAATTCTCGGTGTGGGTCTGTCATTAGCCCCGATTGGCGCTTACCTGGCTGTCACAGGTCACTTTTCGCTGTTGCCTATTCTCTTTTCGTCTGCGGTAATTTTTTGGGTAAGCGGGTTTGATATTATCTATGCATTACAGGACGAAGAATTTGATAAAGCCCAAAAGTTGTATTCTATGCCAGCGTCGGTAGGCAAAGTCAGGGCCTTAAAGATCTCCGAGTTATTGCATTTTCTAAGCGCAGCCTGTATAATTTTTGCGGGTTGGTATGGCAGGTTCGGGTGGGTTTACTGGATTGGAACGGCCGTCTTTATTGGCATGTTGATCTATCAGCATTCCATCGTAAAACCGAACGATTTGAAACGGGTAGATCTTGCTTTCATGACGTCTAACGGAATAGCGAGCGTTGTGTTCGCTGCATTTGTCATCACGGACCTTTTCATAAATTTCTAATTTTTGTCATTGGCACGCATTCTTGCGATAGACTACGGGTTAAAAAGAACTGGTCTTGCAGTTACAGATCCATTGAAAATTATTGCAACGGGCTTAACTACCGTCGAATCAAGTCAACTAATTCCTTTTCTGAAAAATTACATAGCCAAAGAACAAGTAGAGCTTATCATAATTGGTGAACCTAAAAATTGGGATGATACTGACACACACGCAACTCCTCTTGTAAAGAAAATTCTATTAGAGCTGGAAAAGAATTTTCCCATTATTCCCGTACGAAAAGTTGACGAGCGATTCACGTCAAAAATGGCTTCCCGCGCCATGATAGAAATGGGGTTAAAGAAAAAGCAAAGGCAAAATAAGGCATTGGTTGATGAAATTGCAGCCACGATACTGTTGCAGGAATACCTTCGGACGTCGGCTGGTTAAATTGCTGAATTGCCGGTAACTTTGCGTTTTCAGATACCATTAAGCAATTGAACAATTAAAGAAATGATTTTACCCATAGTAGCGTATGGAAACCCGATATTGAGAGC
>JGI24806J26614_1000174_pt1 | contig 15652 bp, 16 predicted proteins | sample Kansoi200umMDA_FD_26614 | JGI IMG/M metagenome (IMG submission 26614)
AATTCGGGAGAATTCGAATCGCATTGGTTTCGCAATTGGTCGTAGTGTTTACTTCGAAGTTCAATCATGACCTTTGCCATGCCAAAGAATTAGCGCGTCTTTTTGAAAATCGCAACAACGTCATTCTGGCGGCAATCTGAAGAAATTAGCCGACGCTCGGAAACAATGGACGGGGAACGGGGATTTAATCGGTTCTGGTGTTTTAGAACCGATGATGTGATGCCAGTTGCTTCCATCAGTGGTGTATTGCAAGGATATAAAAAAGAATCACGCTAGTAACAAATGGAACATCTCTCGTGGTGGGTTAATAATCTACCTGAAACGCTGGCAAGATGTTCAAGCTTAGCTCAATGAACGAACGAATTAGGCGGAATAAAAAACCGCTGAGTTATCGTTCCAACAAATCTTTTTTGGTTGCCAGAAGTAATGCCTCTCTCATTTCTTCTTGACTAAAGCAAGTTTTATGTATGACTAATTGAAAAGCAATGACCAGAGACTTGAATGCTGGATCTTGCTCGTATCTTTCTTCTGGAGTCAATTGCTTATTATTATATGAAGGAGCTTCATCACTCATAATATTTTCTCCCGGTCCGCCGCCAATTTTTTCGCTTTCCTTCACTGCATGTTCATTAAATCAGAGGAACAAAGAAAGTTCCAAAGGTTTCGTAAGTTAGTTGGTTGCACCATATTGAATGCACCGGCTTTTAGTTTCCGGTGAGGGGCAGGAGACCGCTTTTTGATTTCCACCAGGAGATCAATATCACCGATCGGATGCATCGTAATATCTATAAGGGCGACGGCAATATCATTCTCGTCCAAAAACTCTAGGGCTTCGTTTGCATCGATTGCAGTTTTGACTTGATAGCCTTCTTGGGAAAGCACTCGATCCAAAAGCAGGAGCAGGTTTTCTTCGGCATCGACTACAAGGACAGATGAATTCATTGGCCTGGACTCCCATTAGTGCTGATTAGCAATTCACCCGCCATGAAGAATTAGTGAATCTCGCATGTCAACCGTTTTAAAACTAACCACTTATGTCTATGCAGACATTCAAATTGTCCGAAAAGCCCGTACTGAAAAACCCTTTACTCGGAATTTGCCCTTATTGCGCAAGGTCATTGTGTTCGGTCCCAGGGCCATGGAAGCCCGGAGGTAAAGCTGCTGGCGGTTTCAGAGGGGGTCCTCCTAGCGAGAGACCCCCTTTCTTTTTAAAAAATGCTTGAGGCCAGACACTTGAGTTATCGACCCCTCGGCTAACGATATCAGTCATTCGATTGTCTGTGATTACTGCCGAGATCATCATGAAATACGGGATTTGACGGACAAAACAAAATGTAACTACAGCAATTTGGTATCGGAACAGCATTTGCTTCACAGGGTTTAAGCTGAGTACCCTACAAAGGACACGCTAGACATTGTGAACGCAAAGCATCTTCTTATCGTTGAGGATAATCCGCATCTGCGACGGATTCTGGCAGGATCGCTTGAACATCATGGTTACACGATTTCTGAGGCGGCAACCGGCCAGGAAGCGATAGTCAAAGCCATTAACGCGAAACCTAAACTTATTCTCTTGGATCTGACTCTGCCCGATATGACAGGGACAGAAGCCGCTCGTGCACTCAAGCAAAATCCGCAGACCGCCCACATTCCAATTGTCGGTTGCAGCGCCTACTTTGGACCCGAATGGCGTGACCAAGCGTTGCGTTCTGGAATGGTGGATTACGTGCAAAAGCCGGTTCCGCTACGAGATATTGAGGCGGTGATAGAGCAATTCATTCTCCTGGAAGGATAATAAAGCGCAGGGCCGCGATCGAATTCACGACTGATATTGACGGTAGACTCACTTGTAGAAAGCCAAGTAAAGACAGAATCGATTGCTGCGCTTGCGGGTAGAAATATTTAAAGGGCGAAATGCTCGTCTTTGATACGTACCACGGACTTCGTTCGGTCACGCTGTTCGTGACAATCCGGGAGAACCCGAAGCGGTTTTCTGTCCGTCATGGCTTAGTATAGAAACGCGCAACGATATTGAGTGAAAACAGGTGACCTCCACGATTGGCAAAACTCAAAGCCTCGTAACGAGCGCACCTGCCGTAAAAGTCCCGTGACGGCTCCGCCGATTAACGCAGAACTGAGCCGTGCGTTGGTATAGGGTATCTTCCCTCAGCAAGCGAATTCCTTCAATTGTCTCGTCCGATTCGGGGATTTGGCACACAAACAAGGAAGCAAACAAGATATAACTAGTTGCAATTTAATATCGGAATGAGATTTGCTCTATTAAGTTCTTAGCTATGCACTGTCCTGACGAGCAAATAGGGCGCACATCTTCAATGAGCCAATCACACTTATCTCCTGACTTATTCTCCGGCACTGCAAGTTTTTCTTCAAACAACTACTGCTCGAATTTAGGGACTTTCTCAAACGATTTAAGTCAGTGGTCTTTTTTTAAAAGGGTAAATGGAAAATGAAAGTTATGGGGTCGGCATATTAACTGCCTTTTATGCGGTAAAGAGCGATCGGCTCTATATATCGCCGACCCCGCCAGGTTCGAGTCAACGGATAACGGATGATCTCGATAGGCTCAGTGAAGAGGCGATCCATGTCACAATTGCCAAAGCCGATTTTTGGTGACCAATGCGTCCAACTCGTTGCCACGGTGCTCCGCGAGACTCTACAACATCGAGGAACTTATAAGGAACTTCTGGAGTTTGCTTGCGACAATTGCGGTGCTTTATCTGACGAATGGGGCTTCTGCGAGTGCATAACTGGCCAGGATAACTAGCTCGCGTGGGGATTCAGATATGTTACGAGGATGCTTGATACCAATAGGCGTCCGCAGCCGAATTACCCTAGCGAGTGACAAGCCGAGCAACCTTGACGGTCCGCTGGATAGTGTCGCGCCCAAATCACGCCGATATCTTCGTTATCCAGCAGATTCTGCGACCATCGCTGTTCTCACCATTTTTAGAAAAATAATCTGGAAACGCGAGTCCTTTGCTCAATAAAACATCTGCAAGCCGTGAATGATCGTTGCGTACACTTTTTTTAGGCGAGCAGACCACGAAGCGCGATTTTCAATTTTTCCATCTCCAAAGGTTTCGTAAAATAGTTCGTCGCGCCGTATTTCATGCAACTTTCTTGTATCTCCGTTGTGAGGAAAGCCGTCATCATCAGCACATGAGTCGAAGGAGACCGCTTTTTGATTTCTACCAGGAGAGCGATTCCATCGATCGGATACATCCTAATATCTATGAGGGCGATGGCAATGTCAGTTTGATCGAAAACTTCTAGGGCTTCGGATGCACGTATTGCAGTTTTAACTTGATAGCCTTCTTTGGAAAGTATTTTATCCAAAAGCATGAGCAAGTTTTCTTCGTCATCGACTACAAGGACAGATGAGTTCAAGTTCGCTCCATGGTGTTTGGTTTGGAGAAAAACTAAATTGCCGGAAGACACAGACCGATTTTAATGGTTTCAATGATATATTTTGCTTCGGCGGCTACTACCGCATAGATGAGAAGCAGCAGCACTGTAACGACACCGCCGAGCACGAATGTCAGTAGGTAAGTAATAACCGCGACTACCACTTTTATTGGTAAAAGCAATTCATCGGCCACCCCAATATCGTTCCATCTCTGCATGCTTTCACTTTAAAATCATCGAAACTTCTTCCTCACGGACTAAGTTTTGTAGGAAAAACCGATACTGCGAAGTCGGAGATTTACCAGCACATCGCAAAGCTGCTTTGCCAAGAGTCGGAGTTCCGCTGGTGGCTCATTTGTGCTTCTTGGCGTCTAAACGCTAGTTTCGAAGTTGGACTGTTTAATAAAGCGTGGATCAGATTGCTAGGGAGGTTCGGCAGCTTTTGCCCCTTGGAGGAAGTTTCCGAGATTGTTTTCAAATCGCTGACGTGGCTAACCTTCGAAGAACAACAAGGCAAAGGATTCCCTTTGGGCTTCGGTGGCACTCGATTTGCCATTCTCTCCATGGAGAAGATTTCGGAAGGTCGAGGCTTGATGCGAAATGGTCGGTGCGGCGAGGATACGCTTAAATAGATTTTGAACGCGGATAGGACTTCGGGGGTGGAAGTTGTTGAAACGCAATGAAGCTCAGAAATCATCCAAAGATAAATTTTCCGGGGTGTTTAAACTGGCCTCCGACTTGGGTCGAACTCGCACCGAAACGCAAAAGACACGTTGCGATGAAATTGGGATTATGACTGGTGCTTCTTTAAACGAAGCAGCACCGAACTTACTTTTCTTAACAGCGAGTATTTCTGGCGAGCATTACATGAGCTGTCTCGTCATTACTGACCGCGAATTCTGTCGGCGGCTGGACGTTTTCCTTCAAGCTCATATTGGCAAGTCAATAAAAGAAATTGGCGATCTGCCTCAGACTCTTTAAGCTCTCGGCACGTCGAGTGCGGCTTGAATCCGATGGAAGATCCCGACGAAACTTCAAAGCAAAAGGGCCAGCCTTTCGGCCAGCCCTTTTAATGCAACGACCGGATAGATGTGGTCACAATCTTAATGACCACTCAACTCTTCCTCATTCTCACTTATATTGTGAGTCTTCCCATCAGTAACAAGACAATGAAAATGACGAGCACAAGACCCAAGCCACCGCTAGGATAGTAACCCCAACCCGAACTATACGGCCATGTCGGTAACGCGCCGACGAGCAAAAGTATTAAGATGATCAGTAATATTGTTCCCATGTTTATCTCCGTTCTTAACTTTGTGCTACGCAAGTAGGTCCGAGTCGCTTACAAAAATTCGTGTCCTTTGTTACTGTCGGTTAGTTTTAGTGTCTGTCCTTTCAGACTTATTTAGACTTAGCGTACCGAAACTCTGGCATCTTTTTCAGTGCTTCTTTTGTCGCACCCGCCAAAATCAATTATCATTATCGTGTTTAATACGGCTTAACGGACATGCCACGTCATGTTCGCCCATCCCGAGAAATCCTCCCACGCCGATGACCACGAAGGACGCCGAGTTGGTGCGAGAAAAAATCACATCATTTACATCGCCAATTTTCTCATTGTTGTCGTTATAAACCGCTTTACCAATTATGTCTTTCTTCGCGCTCCAGCCCTTCTGTGCGGTACTTATTTCTTGTTGGCTCACGCTAAGGGTCTTGGAATCCGCCCCAAGAACGTATGCGCTTGGCGCTACCAGCGTTAAGACTGCTGCGACTCCGAGCGTTGTAACGCCCCTAGTCAATAAATCTTGCATGCCTATTTTCCTCCTTTTGCTATTCTGCAATGAAAAGTAGCAACAGCTATGCCAGGGTTAACACTAATAATTGTATGCAGTCGTTGCCGTTTGTACTAGGCGCCTTGTCAGGAGCTGGTTATCTCGTTTAGCAGCGCTCGCCGGAACGGACCTTGACAATTGTTTGAAGGATTCTTAACTTTTCCGTGTATTCGCGATTTCAATACTAGCATGCACCCCGAATACGGCCGTGGCTTCTCTCTTTGCTTCTGCTCAAGGAGAATGCCGGCGTACTAAACTCCACTTTATTTTTCATTTCGGCGGCTGAATCTTGTGGCCCTGCGGTTGGAATTTCCCTGCTGGGTTTTGCGAACACATCTGTTCTCTGTTTGGAAATGATTGGGCGGCGTAGTTTTGAAAGCGCATGGTGACGAAGCAATAGTTAAATTTTGTGAGTGCTCTGGAGAAAGAACATGAATCTTAACGTGCAGGGAAAAACGAAGAAGACTCTTTCGAAGAAATTAAAGCAGCTGAAGAGCGGAAAGGAGCATAGTGGACGGGCTGTGCGTAGAGTGAACCGTACGCAAGCTCACGAAAGTAGGATCTACTCCGATTACGCATTGCTCTATGACAAGACCTTCGGCAAAATTTTTTATAATCGTATAAAGGACGTCATTGAGTCGCTCCACATTTCGCCGGGAGCAGAGGTCCTTGAGCTCGGTGTGGGAACTGGCACCTCTTTTCCCGCTTATCCTAGATACTGCAAGGTTACGGGGATCGACTTGGCGGTGGACATGCTGGTCCAGGCCCGCGCAAAAATTTCGAAGAATTCCTGGTCCCATTTGCAGGTCATAGAAATGGACGCGCTCAATTTAGCCTTTGCCGACAACAGTTTTGACTATGTCACAGCGTTTCATACTGTTACGGTGGTTCCGGACCCCGTCCAAATGCTGGCAGAGGCCAAACGTGTTTGCAGGCCAGGAGGCGAGATCGTGATCGTCAACCACTTTACCACCGATCTACCTATTATTGGTTCTCTGACTGAGGCGCTTGATCCCCTTACACGCCGCCTAGGCTGGCGTACCAAACTCAAATTGAAGCCCTTCCTCCAAGCGACAGATCTCACTGTCGAAGAGATTTACAAGCTGTCAAAAGGTTCTCTCTACACGGTAATTCGGGGAAGGGTGGTCTAAGCAATGGGCTTCGGCAATATACTTTCGAAGTGGTACCATCGTATGACGGATGATGTAGATTAATCCCGATCAGAAGAAAACCAACTGAAGCAGGCGAGCAGACTTACCGTGAATCCTGCTGACCTATCTATTATCAAAGTTGCCAGTATGCTATTTCTAAAATATGAAATTTGAAAACGACAAAGGCGAGCGGGTAGAAATAAATTTCAGAATTTTGAGAAGGTGTTACCGGGAACCAAACCTGGATTCACGCTCGTGAAACTTAAGAACGGTCGAGAAGAGTGGGTGAAAGCAACTAAAGACGAGATTCTAGAAGGCCACCGTGGAAGAATAAAGCTTAACTATTTCGTTTTTCTCCAAAGCTTGGCTTGGAAACGAGCGCCGTATTGTGAACGACTCGTACCTCTTTTAGTCTTCAGTCTTTTTTTGCCAACGTGAATCTCGCTCCACCGAGTTTCTTCCTAAACTGATCCGACGCCTGGAAAAACAACAGCCCCACTGACTTCGAATCAAAGGCATCTAACTCAGCGAAAAGCATCTTTTGGGGAATCATGTGTTTGAGTGTTTCAGATTAATGACGAATTCGAATTTCCTCGTCGGCATATTTTAACAAAATCCTCAAAGGTGCCAAGCCGGCTGACTTCCCCATCGAGCAACCGATAGGCAGATTCTGCAGACGGAGATGAGCGCTTCACACTAAATCAAAAGCTTTTGCCATGCCTTCGCGAACACTGAACGTTTCATCCTGACCTTCGATGGAAGTATACTTTGCTCCTTCCATTGCTACATCTTGTGAAATTTCTGACCAGAAAAGCAAATATCCAACCCAGTACTCCTTGTAGGCATCCGGTGGATTCGCCAGTCAAATTACCGGGTGCACATCCTTCAGGATGACATTTGAAACGGTTTTAACTAACGCATCCGGTTTAGATCGACTCTCAAAAACAACAAAATAATAGGTACTCATATGATGAGCTTTATATTTTAGGAAACTTGAATCAACCACGGCGATGAAGCGAAGATTCACCCGCTTGACGCTACGCTTTATAAAGAAAAAAAGACCAGTGTATGTTGCGTCGCTAGTTTAGCTTTGCTGGCGGTCTGTGGCTGGCGCCAGAGCTTGAGAGAGATTCCATGCTGTATTGATCAAGGCAACATGGCTCAAGGCCTGAGGAAAGTTACCGACTAGGCGCTTGGTCAGCGGATCGTATTCTTCCGCCAATAGACCCACGTCATTAGAGAGGCTTAAAAGGCGCTCGAAAAGCCGCCGCGCATCTTCTTTATGCCCCATCAGTGTCAGATTGTCCGCAAGCCAAAAGCTGCAGGGCAGAAAAGCCGCCTCTCCTGGAGGTAGTCCATCTATTTTGGGTTTTGTTCGATAGCGCAGGACAAAACCGTCCGCGATGAGATCGCGCTCGATTGCGTTCACGGTGCCTCTTATACGTGGGTCACTTGGCGGGAGAAATCCGAGCAGAGGAATCACTAACAGACTGGCGTCGAGCTCGGTACCCCCGTAATATTGCACGAATGTGTTTCGCTCTTGGTCGAAACCCTTATGGCAGATTTTGTCATGTATTTGAGCACGCACCTTGCGCCAGCGCTCGACGGGGCCTGGCAGCCCAAAGTTTTCGACGGCTTTGATCATGCGATCCATAGCAACCCAGGCCATGACCTTCGAATGAGTAAAGTGTCGTTCGGACCGCGCATTTCCCAGATGCCGTTATCCGGCTCACTCCACGTCTGTTCCAGGTAATTAGTCAAAGCTTGCTCGACGCGCCAGGCGTTCTCATCTGGCGCCAGCCCCCCACGGCGGGCCAAAGACATTGCATCCATAAGTTCACCATAGACATCGAGCTGAAACTGCTCGGATGCGGCATTTCCGATGCGCACAGGCGCTGAGCCCTCATATCCGGGTAACCAGCCGAGCTTGAATTCCGGCAGTCTTCTTTCTCCGGCCAAGCCATACATGATGTTCAGTTCCGACGGCTTGCCGGCAACGGCGCGTAGGAGCCAATCGCGCCAGGCGGCAGCCTCTGCCGTATAACCGGTAAGCATCAATGCGTAAAGCGTAAACGTTGCATCGCGAACCCAGCAATAGCGGTAATCCCAGTTTCTGACGCCGCCGATCTGTTCGGGGAGAGAAGTCGTTGCCGCAGCCGCAATGCCCCCGGTGGGCGCATAGGTAAGGGCCTTCAGAGTGATAAGCGAACGAACGACGCTATCGTGGTAAGGACCAGTATAGGTACAGCGATGAGACCATTCTCGCCACCATTGCTCGGTCTGAGCGAGTAAATTCTCGGCATCTACTGTGACGACGGCTGTATCATGTGACGGGTGCCACATCAGCACGAACCGTACGCGCTGCCCCTCCGAGATTGTAAACTCTGCTTCAGTTCTGAAGTTCTCGTTGCGTAGATAAACGTCAGACTGCAGGCTTAGCGTGTCGGGCCCGGCCAGGAGACAAATACCGTTCGCGGTACGGCGCGCCCATGGCACGATCGAGCCGTAGTCGAACCGAACAACGAGCTGCATACGCATGCGAACTTGGCCGCGCGTCCCCACCACGATCCGGACAAGGTCCGCTTCCTTGCTACGTGGCGGCATGCAATCGATGACACTCGCTGCTCCACCGGCAGTTTCGTAATCTGTCTGAAGAACAAGGGTGCCGTTGCGATAGCCGCGGCGAATGTCACGAATTTCTTCTGCTGGATTGATGCTCCAATGACCATGCTCTTCGCTGCCTAGTAGAGCGGCAAAGCAAGCTCCAGAATCAAATCGCGGAAAACATAACCAATCAATGGAACCGCTGCGCGCTACGAGTGCGGCCGTATGGCAATCACCGATGAGCGCATAATCTTCTATTCGAGATGGCATTGGGTCGAGTTTTCAAGGTCCGTAACCTTCTTATGGCCTACCGAAGCATGATATCTACCGGGAAGACACGGAAGACATAGGGGCCCGAACTGGGCGATAATCAGCTCCTTCTTCATCAGCGGGGCGTGCCCGTGCCGCTATGATGGCCAACGTTTAGTACTTTGTTCAAAAGGGTTTATTAGTTTCGGCAGGGCGCTGAGATGGTTGCCGATTTCGGGCCGCTGAATTTGTTCCTAAATGAGCAAAGCCCGGAGCCGGGCCGTTCGCCCTAGCAGCCGGGCTTCGTTGGTTTTCATCACCCTAAGATTTAGGTAACACCTACTCGTACTGATGAACACTATCAAAACGGTCATTCCGGCTATAGCGACTGTCGCGATCATAATGCTGACCGTAGCGCACGTCGCGATCGCGGTACCGACTGTAATCCCGGTCGCGGTCTCGATCATATCGATAACTGTATCGTCGGTCCGCGTGTCGTTCATAGTCGTCTCTCTCGTAATAGTAACAGCCTGCTGCCAACATTGAGAACAGTGCTGTCATGAGCGTGGTTGCAACCATTGATTTGACTTTCACCCAAGTCATAACTGTCTCTCCTTTCTCTCTTCAACTTAAGATTAAAGGGCGCAACTCCCATGCCAAGAAATTAAATCCCTAAAAATGTGGCCTTTTGACTATGTAGCTGGTGTTTTAACGACAAAAAATTGTGGGGATAACTCGGACATTATAAAAAAGAATTGACGCCTTATTTGGCCCTTCTCTCCGGTGGTTTGTGGGGTTTTTCTTCATACTGGATCACACTGATTTGTCCATCGCTTTCGATATTGACCAGCTTCACCTTTGAGAGATCTTCCACTCCTTGCTCGCGAAGTTTTCCAAGCAACTCAGCCTCGGTGATCAATTCATTGCGCATGTTCCGCCGCAGCAATTTACCGCGCTTAACCAGGGGAAGGCGTGGTGGTTCGATCAACCGCTCGAACCACTCAGACTTTGCAGTCAGCCAATCGAAAAGATAATTCCAAAAAATAATAGTCGCGACCAGCACTACGCCGTCTGGCAATGACTTATATTCGCCCGCCATTGCGTTTTGTGAAGCATCTGCAAGCAGGGTGATTAACAGTAAATCCGTCATACCAAGGGTGCCAGCTTGTCGTTTCAACACGATGCGCAGCATGATGAAAAGTGCCAGATACATTACCGATCCGCGAACGATGATCTCCAAGAAAGGTGCATCTGGCAGGAACACCGAACTCCAATCAACTGAATTGAACATATTAACATTATATAAAGTTCAATTTCTTGAAGTAACCAGTCTAGGCAGGCGCTGACGCAGTTGCTTTGCGTCATATCAGCTATGCGGGTTTCAAGACTTTCCGCGATTTCGCGGCGGCACAGCCCCCGACGTAGCCGGCGCACCGAGAACCGCGCAGGTTGTTTATTCGAACCATCAATTTGCTCTTTAAGTGCGGCAGCACGCTTTGGGCATCCAAAGCGATTCTAGAGCAATGCGAATTATCCCGGTTAGTACTCTCTCGTCATAGGTTTTTACAGTTAATAGGATGCAACGATCCCAATTTCTTTTTCATCCTTCCTCCCCTACAGTCTCTACCGCCCCAGGCAGACCCCTAATGGGGTGATAAAATGGATTACGCAAATCAAATTGTGATCTCTGACATCCTAAGTAAATTCGCCGTCTGTGACTGATCACCGACGTAAAATTAATCTTGGCAAATATTCTGTCAAGATGCCCAGCATGATGCGCTGCTTTTTTGATCCCGATGGCCAGTGCAGCAATGGTTTGTTTGCAGGTCACGAAAAGGCCCCGTCGGTTGAATAAGCCGGCGCATTGAACTCACCTCGCATCCCGGGCATACGGCTCGGAAGCCATGCAATAGCCCCGGCCTTGACAACGTCATTACAGTGGCTATCTATTTTCCGAAAAATTAACACAGGAGGTGACCGAGCATGGCTCAGTGGAATCCCTTTGAAGATCTAGCGAGTCTTCGACAAGAAATCGATCGGGCGTTTGAAGGCTTTGGCGCGGGGCAAGTCCCATTGCGTCAAGGCGCCTTTCTTCCAGGAACAGGTCCAAGACGTTATCCGTTGATTAATTTGCTCGAAGACAAGGATCATCTTTATGTCGAAGCGTTAACCCCGGGAGTAGACCCTCAATCGTTTAACATCAGTGTGACGCGTAACCGCCTGACCATGGCAGGGGAAAAAACCCGCATTGCCGGGGATGTAAAACCGGAAGCTTTTCACAGGAGTGAAAGGGCGATTGGAAAATTTGTGAGGACCTTCGATCTGCCGGTGGAAGTGGATGATGCAGGCGTGCAGGCGGAATATAAGAACGGCCTGTTAGTGGTAACGATACCGAAGGCGGAAAAGGCTAAACCAAAACAAGTCAATGTAAAAATCGCGTAGGAAAAATAATCGGCGCAAAGGAGGACATAGCCCATGGCAGAAAAAACCGTAGCGACTCATTCGCAACAGTCGATGACCCCGAGCAGAGAAGAGACCCGAAGCCAGGAGCAATATGTAACGCCGCCGGTGGACATTTACGAGATCCAAGAAGGATTGGTCGTCAAGGCGGATTTACCGGGAGTGGCCAGAGACAGCATGGACGTCCGCGTGGAAAACAATTTGCTGACGATACGCGCCAAGGCGGCTCATGTAGCCCCGGGTGAGCCAATTTACCGCGAATATGGGCTGGTTAATTTCTTCCGACAGTTTGAATTGAACGAACGTGTGGATCAGTCGAAAATCTCAGCTGAGCTCAATCACGGCGTGTTAACGTTAAATTTACCCAAGGCGGAAGAGGCGAAGCCGCGAAAGATCGATGTGAAAGTCGCTTAGGTCACTTATCCCCGTTTGGTTCTTGCAAGGGAGGTGAACCCGATATTCGATTTCTGCAGGATTGAGGGCGCTGGAGCTACCCGGAGGCTGTGGATGGTATCTCCCTTGCTCTGATAACTAAACAACGCCGCTCTTCGTCGCTGGCGCATTCATGACTTGGAAGTCGCTAAGGAGGTGAGTTATGAGCATTTTAGGATGGATATTATTCGGATTGGTCGTCGGTGTCGTGGGTAAGCTCCTGATGCCGGGACGTGATCCCGGAGGATTTGTCCTGACAATCCTGTTAGGAATTGCCGGAGCTCTCATAGGGGGATTCGTCGGACAGTCCCTAGGCTTTTATCAGCCCGGCGAACCAGCAGGGTTCGTGATGGCCGTGATCGGATCCATTATACTGCTTCTGCTCTATCGCATGTTTGTCGGAAGACGCGTTTAACGACGATCGGCTATAGAACACAATCGAACGCCGTGCCAGTGACGCCCAGAGACTTCATTGGCGCGGCGCTTCGCGCTCGAAATATATTTCGACTGTAAAGCGCGCCCACCAAATAGCAAGCAGATAAGCTGCACATTCGACAAATCCAGGCAAGCTCTGCAGCGCATGCCACCAAACACCAAGTATTACCAAACTGGAAATGAGCATCGCGGCGCAGGATAGCAGATCATCTGCATAACCTCTACAGCGCGACCAGGCAAAACATGTTGCTTCGCACTGGATACAGTTTCAGCAACTAAGCGCGGGAGCGTCCGCCACCGAAATAAAACTTGACCCGAAGGACACCGCGCGGGTTTTGTTCGCCGCTAGGCCGAATCATCTCCCGAAATCGATCTCTCTGGACCTTTGTGGTGGTATTTTGGCGATTCTTTTCGCGCAGCGATCAACGACCCATTGATAGCGACTGCGCAGCATCGCGGGAGCGTTTTTCTATTCTTATTTTCGGAGAGCATACCCGTCTACGACATACTCACTTGAATGCTTGCTTACCCCTATCACACGACTCCTGATGGCATGTTCATTGCTGAGTATCAATTAATGAATAAGGAGGGGAGGTGGCTCATGCCAGAGGAAAAAACTATCGAGCGAGCCAAAAAACGCAACGCCGGGGAAAATCCCCCAGCACGCAATCCGGCGAGTTTGTGCGAGAAGAAATGCATCACATCAGAGAAGGCAAACACGGTGCCCGATCGACCAAGCAGGCAATCGCCATCGGTCTCTCAAAGGCACTTCGTGCCGGCGTCGATCTACCGCCACCAAAGAAGGGCAGAGTCTCGGAAAAAACCCGGCGTAGCGCCGCGCGTGCCTATGCTAAAGGTCGGCGCGGTAACAATGAGACCGCTCCACGTCGATCGCGAGCCACAGAACGAGCGCTCAAGCGCGAGGGACGCAGCGCGGCGTCAAGAAAAGCACTCTCCAAGCAAGCGCGCTCCGCAGCACGACACCGGCCGAGAGCCGCGCGATCGGCTTCAGCCCGACAAGCTGCGAGAACAAAAGGCCGACGAGGACGTTCCATAGCTGCCCGCAAAGCCGCGCGTAAGCGAGCTCGGCGCGGATAATTATTTGATCGCGTTTGCAGGTTTGGGGTTGTATGGCCGAGACGCGGGGGTTGTACAAATGGATGGCAGTCAGCCGATATCCAGGAGCCTTCGTTTTCTGCTCCATGGGCTGAGGGAGGTGAAAACACTTGGCTATTATATTTCGCGACCGGAGGGAAGCCGGACGATTGCTAGGTTCAAAACTTTCCAGCTACGCAGGCAGGCCTGATGTGGTTGTGCTCGGCCTACCCAGAGGTGGGGTGCCGGTGGCATTCGAGGTAGCGAAAACCCTAAAAGTTCCGCTGGACGTTTTAGAACTGCACAGCAATACTATGGTGCAAGCTTCGGGAATTGCGCTTCCTAATAGCCATTCCCTCTGCCATTTTTCGAGATACCAAGAGGTAGTCGCGTGGCCGATTGTGTCACTGGAGCATGCGGGGCTTTGAATGGCGAGCAGCCCTTAGTCACTCCTCCGAGTACGAGTATTTTGAAGAAGATTGCACAGCTCGGGCACTCTCACAACAAAAACGCGGCGTTTAGAACTGAGCCATCATTAGCTAACGAAAGTGTCTGTTGAAAGCTTCGACAGCCGAAACATCTACTGTGCGCAAGTGATCAGAGAATAATATATACGGCATTACAGATCCAAGACAGAGAATGCACGATATCACCAGTTACTTAGCTTTTCGCCCCCCCAGACATCGTCTATGGATTGCGGATTGACTGCTGTGCGACAGAAATCTCGAGCGCCGGTCCGAGATTTGCGTCATCATTAGGCCGAAAGGAGAATATTATGGAAATACCCGCCCGAAATGTGCCAGTAAGAATTTCAAAAAGCGACGCGCATTTCTTGCTTGTTGCCCCGATGCCTGGAGTTAAGCCGACCGATATTTCTATAACAATTACTGGTCCGTCTGTGAAAATATTAGGACATTAAACGGGACCCGGTCAGGACGAGAAACATATAATCGTAGAGGAGTGGACGATTGGTCCTTATTTTCGTGAGGTGGAGTTGCCTGAAGCCGTGAATGGATCCTTAACGAATGCAACATTGGGGAATGGAATCTTAACGCTTGCGATGCCGAAGGGGAATGAGGAGGACCCATCCCCAGTTACCTTTGAACTCCAGTCAACGGGACCCGGAAGAGGAGAGAGAATCGGCCACAAAGGCATCTCAATTGATCCCACTTGCTAACGAGACGTTCATGGACTGATTGTCGACTTTGTTGGAGTATCCATCGCGAAGCTGCGAATACGAATTCGCCGACTTCGAACCGCCGAGGCATTGTGGATTATTGGGACAACTCGGAATCTATTTCCAGCTCGCCGATTTCCCGCAGCGGCTTATTTGGGCTGGCGCCGCTGATGATGAGCGCGACCTTAGTCGCAAGTTGCGCCGGAAGGGAAAGTGAAGCGCCGTAACGCTGGTCATTGTGGGTGACCGATAAAGTAAGCACGCCGGGCCGGTTTACTTCAACCGAGGCGCTCACGTCCGCGGCATCGAGGGCATTTTCCGGGGCGAGAGTCTGCGCCTCAGATCTCCACTCCTGAGGTGGCCAATTTTCCAGGGCTTTGATTTCACAAGCTGTTTATCCGCTTTGGACGTCGATTTATGTCTATTCCGCCTTATGGCGGAGAATCTCCGCTTTCGAGATCATCCAGCGACCGCGCTGCTTCTTGTGGCGAAAGATGAAAGGTCCTTCGGTCGCTTGATCAAAACCAAGGATCTTCACTCCGCTTAACCGATACTTTCCGGTGACAACCGCGGTATCGTTATTCACCAGGGAAACATCTTCCACGGCATAGCTCAATTGAGAGTCTTTCAACTTACCGCGCCATTCGGCGAGAACGCGCTGCCTGATTTCGGAACGGGACCGAGTCACAGAGCCCTGGAAAATTGGCCACCTCAGGAGTGGAGATCTGAGGCGCAGACTCTCGCCCCGGAAAATGCCCTCGATGCCGCGGACGTGAGCGCCTCGGTTGAAG
>JGI24806J26614_1000175_pt1 | contig 15625 bp, 13 predicted proteins | sample Kansoi200umMDA_FD_26614 | JGI IMG/M metagenome (IMG submission 26614)
CCGGGGCTTGCCATTTTCTATTAATCAGACTTGCTACAAAGCCGGCGCCAAAGCCATTGTCTATGTTGACCACAGTCACATTTGACGAACACGAATTAAGCATTCCAAGCAATGCCGCCACTCCACCAAATGAGGCGCCGTAACCAATACTCGTGGGAATCGCAACGACCGGCACACTCACAAGACCGCCCACTACGGAGGGGAGCGCACCCTCCATGCCTGCAGCGACTATTACAACGCGGGCTCGTTGCAACAACGCGCGTTCCGCCAAAACGCGGTGTATGCCGGCAACACCAACATCCCAGGTTCTTTCTACGCAGTTACCCATTGCTTCAGCTGTTAGCGCTGCCTCTTCGGCGACGGGAATGTCGCTGGTGCCTGCGGTAACAGTCGCAATTACGCCGACACCTCGTTCAGTGGTGTCTCTTAAAATCCGAATCAAGCGCGCGGACTCGTGCCATTCTGCTTCAGTAATGACATTGCGCACCTCGCCAAAAGTGCCTTCGTCAGTGTGCGTGACGATCACGTTGGGCGAACGTTGGGCCAATCGCTCAACAATACCTACTATCTGGGCGCGCGTTTTCCCGGCGCCAAAAACAACCTCCGGAAACCCTTGTCTGGTTGCCCGCGCATGATCCACCTTGGCATAACCAATATCCTCATAATGAAGATTCTTAATTCTTTCCGCAGCTTCGTGCTCGGTTAACTTCCCAGATTTGTAAGCGGATAAGAGTCGTTCCAGTTCTGCTAGATCCATGCGAAGTAGTATGCCGCTTCTGGCGTTTGCTGCCAACGACCTCGCTTGCGATTGCTAACATCGCCAAGTAAGATTCAAGTCATACAAACATGGAATTCACAGTCGCAATCACAGGTGCTTCCGGTTCGATTTACTCACAACGAACACTGGTCCATCTGGCTGCCAGCGGGGTTGTGGAACGCATAAACCTGATCATGTCTGAAGCGGCTGTAACAGTTGCGAAAGTTGAGCTCGGCTTCGATCTTCGAGGAATTGATAGGGCCGGACTAAACGGCTGGATTGGCTTGCCAAGCAATTCCAAGTTGATTCAACTGCAACGTCTGGACAACATGGCAGCGCGACCTTCGTCTGGTTCGCACCCGCAAGAGGGAATGGTGATCGTGCCTTGCTCTATGGGAACGCTTGGCGCAATCGCTTCAGGAGCGGGAACAAATTTGATTCATCGCGCGGCTGACGTCACTCTTAAGGAAGGACGGCGGCTGGTATTGGTGCCCCGAGAAACTCCTTATAACGCGATTCACCTCGAGAACATGCTGCGATTGTCTCGCGCGGGGGCTCATATCCTTCCAGCCAGTCCCGGTTTTTACCATCGGCCTCAGACTATACAGGCTCTAGTCGATCACCTGGTGTTCCGTATCCTCGATCACCTGGGCATCCCACACTCGCAGGCGACGAGATGGACAGGAAAGACCGAGCAAAACGACCTGGTTACTATTACGGAAGAGCACGAATAGAGGCGAGACCTTGTCGGCAATTCTGCGAAATTTTGGCGTTACGCTCGAAATGATCAAAATCGAGCACACCCTTTTTGCGCTGCCTTTTGCTTTCTTAGGAGCTGTGTTGGCAGCCAATGGAGTACCGTCGCTATACCACGTTTTTTGGATCACAATTGCGATGGTAGGTGCGCGCTCCACCGCAATGGCTTTCAATCGTATCGCGGACAAAGAGTTTGACGCGAAGAACCCACGTACGAAAATGCGTGCGCTTCCCGCAGGACTTCTGTCTGTAAGTTTTGTCTGGGCCTTCACGATTATTTCCGCAGCGCTCTTCTTTCTCGCTGCCGCAATGTTGAATCATCTAACCCTGATCCTTGCTCCTGTCGCCCTCGCTAGTATTCTCATCTACTCTCTAACAAAGCGTTGGACGATCCTTTCGCATTTGGTGTTGGGCTGGTGTCTCTCAATAGCACCAACTGGCGCCTGGATAGCCGTTCGTGGCACGCTTGATAGTCCGGTGCCCATTCTACTTTCTCTGGTTGTGCTACTCTGGACCGCTGGCTTTGACATTCTCTATGCCTGCCAGGATCGTGACTTTGATATCGAAGCAGGACTTTATTCAATTCCGAAGCGGTTTGGGATTGCGCGTTCACTTTGGATCGCGCGGGCATTGCACGCAGCAGCGTTTGTTTCGTTGCTTGCGCTATACTTGATAGTAGACCTTGGCCCGGTGGCGCTCTTAGGTGTGGTTGCAACGGGAGGATTACTCATTTATCAGCACAGGCTGATAAGAGCTGATGACTTAAGCAGGCTCAATGCTGCTTTCTTTACGACCAACGCGTTTGTGAGTGTGATTCTCTTCGTAACATTCGGCACTGCAGTCTTTGTCAGAAGGTGAATTTTCTTTGTGACACAAGCCCAGGGAGAAGCCGGTTAGCGACGTCGTAGACCCGCGACCTCCAAAGTCGAATTTTTATGCATTTTTCACACGACCATAACCTTCTTGAGATTGAGAAAAAGATTAATGCCGGCGAGCGATTAACGCTTGCCGATGGGCTGGCACTGTATTCAACAGATGATCTTCCTGCCCTTGGCAAACTGGCTGATACAGTGCGACGCAGAAAACATTCTCGCACCACATATTTCAATGTTAACCGCCACTTCAATCCGACAAATGTCTGCTACGCCGACTGTAAATTCTGCGGTTTTTATCGCACACCGCGAGAAGCGGACGCTTACACACATAATATAGATGAATCCCTCCGTATCGCCCGCGAGGCAGTGCAGGAAGGTGCCACGGAATTGCACATCGTTGGGGGTCTCAACACCAAACTGCCATTTAGCTATTTTACCGACCTGCTTTCGTCTCTCAAGAAACAGTATCCCGCTCTGCACCTTAAGGCATTCACGATGGTCGAAATTGATCACTTCGCCAAGTTCTACAAAATGGAGGACGAAGTCGTTATCGACAAATTAGTCGAAGCTGGTATGGATTCCTGTCCCGGTGGAGGCGCCGAGATCTTTCGCGAGCCAACTCGATCTATGATTTGTGCACACAAGTGCGACGCGGATCGATGGTTGGAACTTTCAGGAAAGGTTCACGCAGCAGGTCTAAAGACGAATGCCACGATGCTTTACGGCCACATCGAATCACTTGCCGATCGCGTAGATCATTTAATCCGGTTGCGAGAACAGCAGGATAAATCAGGTGGTTTTCAGTGCTTTATTCCTCTTGCATTTTACCCGCCGGGGACCCAACTGGCTCATCTGCCGGGCCCTTCCGGTGTTGATTCGCTGAAGACGATGGCGGTCTCCCGCCTCATGCTCGACAACTTTGACCATATCAAAGCCTATTGGGTAATGCTCGGAAAGCGGCTTGCGCAGGTTGCGCTTCATTACGGCGCCAACGATATTGACGGCACTATTACAATGGGAGGAGAACTCTCTGAAAGTTATTCCGTAGAATCGAACCAAGAGGTCAAAATGTCGAAGGCGGAACTCGTGGCATTGATCGAGGAGGCCGGCTTTGACGCTGTGGAGCGGGATACCATCTATAACCGGATTGACCGATCGGTCAGCAACGACTTAACCATCGCCTGAAGGTTCTGTTTTCCCGGTTTTCTTCGAGATTACCAGTTGATGCAAACAAAACTCGACGCGCGCAAGATCTCGGTCGCTCACTCGCCCGATTCTGACGACGCCTTCATGTTTTACGGGCTAGCGACAAATAAGATCGATACGCGGCCTATCGTCTTTACACACCAGCTCAAAGACATTCAAACCTTGAATGAAGAGGCGTTGCGCGGAACTTACGACGTAACCGCCATAAGTTTCCACGCTTATGCGTATGTCGCCGACAAATACGCTATTCTGCCTCATGGAGCGTCAATCGGAGATAACTACGGACCAATCGTGGTTTCGCGAGAACCTGCAAAAGCCGACGCATTATCCAGTCTAAGGATTGCCGTACCAGGTACCTTGACGAGCGCGTTCCTCGCACTACGGATCTTCAACCGCGACTTCAAGTACGAGGTTGTGCCATTCGATGAGATCATTTCAGCAGTAAGCGATGGACGGTGCGACGCGGGTTTGTTGATTCATGAGGGACAACTGTTCTACGAATCAGTCGGTCTACACAAAGTGCTTGATCTTGGGGAATGGTGGCACCAAAGAACGGGATTACCTCTTCCCATGGGCGGCAACGCAATACGGCGCGATCTCGGCCCGGAGTTGATCAAAGAGGTCTCACACCTTCTAAGAGAAAGCATTCGATATTCATTGGATAATCGCGACGACGCATTGCAATACGCGATGCAGTTCGCGCGCAACATGGATGTGGAGCTCACCGATCGCTTTGTGGCGATGTGGGTAAATGATCTAACGCTTGACTATACAGAACGGGGCCGGGAGGCCGTTCGTCGACTTCTTTCCGAGGGTTTTGAACAAGGGGTAATTCCAACTCGGGTGGAGGTTGAATTTGTTGACTAAGGTCGGTCCCGCTACCTTTCTTTATTAGGACCCTGCCAACCTTCTTTGGGATCTGTGCAATGCTGGGGTGTGCGCGGCGACGAGTGTTGCCACCCCGCCCAGAAGGAGCGGCAGAGTCGCCGCGCACATCATTGGCTAACAGTTTTATCGAGCTCTTCCGAGCTTGACTAGCATCGCCCCCATGAGTCAACGCGGCGCGCGCCGTTGCCGTTGCGCTTTCCGCGCTTTGTCAGTCCCCGGGAATTATGATGCTGCCTGTCGCCTATGTGAGGACTTGAGAGAATGCCTTTCAATTCCCCATTCGAACCTGAAACCACTTACTCCAATGGGCTTCTGAGGCCGTTTCAGCCCGAATTCAACGTTTGCACGGTGCGGAAGCAAAGAGTAAATACTTAATAAAGCGCAGCTTACACTATCTGCAGGGTTTCTTGCAATCGAAAAGTGACAAGTTCAGCAGGCAGCCCAATTGGCAACAAGAATATCTTCCGAGGCATCTGAAGGCATGTTCGCTCTTAAGACCTACACCATTTTTGGAAAGCAAAGGAATATGACTTATAAAGGCCGCTTTGGCACCCCGAAACTGCTCCTGCTCCTCTGCCTCACTCTGACTCTAATGCCGAGTGTTTTCGGACAAAACACAGTCCCGACGTCAGACAATCTTAGCCAGGCTGAGATTGATCGGATGGTCACTACATTTACCAACCGCGAAGCTCAATTTAGAAAGGCGCTCAACAACTACTCATTTAAGCGCGATGCCATGGTGCAATCTTTGGGAATGGGTGGCCAGATAACTGGAGAGTATCATCGTGTTTCCACCTTCACGTTCGATGATCAGGGAAACCGTTATGAAAAGATTGGGTTCTTCCCGATGCCTTCTTTCGGCGGGGTAACGCAGGAAGACCTTGACGATCTGGGGGGAATTCAACCCTTCGCCTTAGATCCGACCAAGCGAGATAGGTATAACTTCAAATATGTTGGGAAAGAGAAGATTGACGAATTGTCCTTGTACGTTTTTGACGTTGTGCCAAAGGTTATTCCGGACCCGAAGAAAACAAAAGAACGTCTTTTTGTGGGCCGCGTCTGGGTAGAAGATCAGGATTTCCAGATTGTTAAGACAAAGGGCAAGGGGGTGCCTGAGACAAAGGTAAACAAGTTTCCAGTCGTAGAGACCTATCGAGAACAGATTGACGGCAAATACTGGTTCCCTACCTATTCTTATGCGGACGACGAACTCTTTTATGAGAGCGGCGACACGTTACATGTTCGAATGAAGGTGCGTTACACAGATTTCGCCCCTGCACGTGCTGATGTGAAAGTGATTGACGTGGAAGCTGGTTCGGAACTGCCAGGCAACGAAGTGAAGCCACCGCCTGCCAAGCCTAAGCCCTGAAAACTTAAAGGCGAGACTTTTTATCTTACCTTTAGTTCATCCGCGATCATGGCATGGACGCTTTTTACCAGGCCCTGAACATCAGCGTCGCCAGATAGCCCCTTTGTCGATAGGGGAGGCAGCAGTACCATCTCAATAGTCCCGGGCTTTGCTCTGCCGGTTCCCTTACCCATCAAAACGTCGGTATTCTTCATGGCCACCGGAACGATTGGCACTTGCGCTTCAACGGCCATATAGAATGCGCCCTTTTTGAAAGGCAGAAACTCGCCTGGCTTCGCCCTTGTCCCTTCGGCAAAAACTCCAAATGAGATACCAGACCGAATTCGAGCGGTTGCAGCAGCCATCGTCTTAAGCGCGCGATCACGATTCGAACGATCGATGGCCATGATATTTACGAAGCCCATTCCATTTCCAAGAATCGGCACCTTAAGCAGTTCCTTCTTAGCCAGCACTCCAATCCGTCGACCGGTATAAACGAACAGCGTCGCGGTATCGAGATACGATCTGTGATTCGACACGAAGACATAAGTCTGTTTGGGATCTACAACGTCTGCACCTTTAACTGAGACTGTCATACCACTTAAGCGCAGCCAGTTACGTCCTCCGAAAAGCGCCCAGGGATAGACCAGATCAGGCTTACCCGCGATCCATGCAACGAGCAGTACGGGAATGCCAAAGATTGCAAGTAATGCCCCAACAACAAAAAGAGACCACCAATAGAGCAGACGGGAGCCCTGATGAGTTGTGCTAGACTCGACGGCAATCGACTCCGGCGTGGTAACGCCCTCGTTAATCAGCTCAGGCGAAGGAATTTCCGAATGACCCATCATTGGAAACGGTTAGTCTGTCTTGCTGTCTTTTCGATACTTCTTAACGCTGAACTGCTCTTGTGGGGATCGGGGAACTCATTTGTTATCTATGCCCAGCGATCCGCCGCAGGTGCTACGAGAGTTACGCTGCCGTCGCCACGTTCTGTACTAGGATTCCTGCCGGGAGACGATCGCACAATTGCAGATTGGAGACAAATTACAGACTATTTCGCCCGATTGGACAAGGGCTCTGACCGTGTGTTGGTGCAGACGATTGGGCAGTCTACATTGCAACGTCCTATTATCGCCGCCTTTATTAGTGCACGTGAGAACCTACTCGCTCTCAGTAAGTACAGAGAAATTCAGCGCAAGCTCGCAGATCCACGCACAGTACTATCTGATCAGGAACGCGATCGCCTGTTGAGTGAGGGTAAAGTCGTTGTAGCGATTTCCTGTTCGATTCACTCGACCGAGATCGTTGCGTCCCAGATGTCGATGCAGCTTGCCTTCGAGCTTGCCAACTCACAAAACGCCGAAGTGCGCGAGATCCTACAGCAAACGATTCTCATCCTCATTCCCTCACCAAATCCAGATGGAATAGACATCGTTGCAAACTGGTATCGCAAGACGATGGGGACTAATCACGAGGGCAAGGGTCCGCCGGAACTCTATCACCACTATGCGGGGCACGACGATAATCGCGACTGGTTCATGCTAAATCTGAAAGAGACTCAAGCAATTACCCGATTGTTTTGGAAGGACTGGTTTCCTCAGATCGTCTATGACGTCCACCAGCAAGGCACCGATGGGTCCAGATTTTTTATACCACCTTTTTTTGATCCGCCGAATCCGCGTATTGACCCATTGCTCTTGCGCCAGGTTGGCTTGATTGGCCACAAGATCGCCGCCGATTTGCAGGCAGCAGGCACGAAGGGAGTAATTACTAATTCAAACTACGATACATGGTGGCACGGTGGCTTTCGCACAGCTCCTTACTTTCATAATTCCATCGGTATTCTATCTGAAGCCGCTAGCGCGAAGCTGATGAGTCCTAACAACGTAACTTACGAACAACTTTCACGGTCAAATACGCGGGGCATGAATAATGCCCTCGACGCTACCACAAACTTTCCTGATCCGTGGCCGGGTGGTGCTTGGCGACCGCGAGACATCATGGACATGGAAATGGTTGCAGCGCGCTCTGTTCTTTCACTAGCCGCGAAGTATCGATCAGTTTATCTCAGAAACTTTTATGAATTGGGCCGCAAGAACGTTACGTCTATTACCGCTAAAGATGAACCGATCGGTTATTTAATACCGGCAGGGCAGGCGAGAGATGAAGCTGTCGCGAGGTTAATTCAAACCCTTGTCGATCAAGGCATCGAAGTTTACAGGCTCGACTCTGAGTTGCACGCCGCGTTTGGGCCGCAGATCCTTCATCGAACTAACCCACCAAGCGAGAAGCTGGGTAGCTTTCGCAGAATTATTGACCATACTTCGGGTATGCACGAGGTACCCGCTGGTAGTTATATAGTTCTTCTGGCCCAACCACAGCGTCAGAACGTCCTCGCCTTGTTTGAGCCCCAAATTTATCCCAACAGAATTGGACCACGGGGTGACGCGGAAAGACCATACGATGTTGCAGCCTGGACCTTACCAATGCAGATGGGAATAGATGCTCCAGCTGTTATTGCGATTCAGGAAACAGAGAAGGAAAGGAAACTCTCACTTGTTTTCGGTGCGAATGAAGTCCGTAAAGCTTTGGCACTTTCTGATAAACCCATGAGACCGGTCCCACTGGAGAGTGGTAGTTCGCTTGCACGCGTGGGAATTTATAAAGGTTGGACCGCCAACATGGACGAGGGCTGGACCAGATTTGTTTTTGACACATTCAGCGTGCCTTACAGTTCGTTGCTCGATAGCGACATGAGGACAGGGGATCTTTCTTCAAAGTATGACGTTATCGTGCTTCCTTCCCAGCGTGCAAAAGAAATCATTGAAGGCAATGCGGCAGGAGCTTATCCAGCAGAGTTCACCGGAGGCATTACTCAAGCTGGAGTAACAAACCTTAAACGTTTCATCGAAGAAGGGGGCACGCTCATCTGCTTTGATGCTGCTTGCGAACTGCCAATCAAGCAATTTCACTTGCCGCTGCGCAACGTCCTGGACGAGGTCCAGTCGTCAGAGTTCTACTGCCCTGGTTCCATTCTTTCTCTCGACGTTGAAAGTTCGCACGCACTCGCCCACGGGTTGTCATCCAAAGTTGACGCATTCTTCATTAACAGTTCAGCGTTTGAGACGACTGATCCAAGCGTAGCAATCGTCGCGCGCTATGGAAAAGATAATCTGCTGCGCTCAGGATGGGTTCTGGGCGAAGACAAATTGAGAGGCCGCATTGCCCTCGCCGAAGTTAGACTCGCAAGGGGTCGGATCATACTCTTCGCATTCCGTCCTCAACATCGCGGTCAAACTTGGGCAACACTACCATTCATCTGGAACGCCCTTGCACAGCGACGCTGAGTCTGATTGAGAACCAACTGGCCGTTATTCCCCTGCTATGACACCTTGGTGAATGTCTTCGGCGGTTTCCCCAAAGGGGGAGAGCTATGGCTGAAACTAGCGACCACCGTCGACTTTGTCCCTAAAACCGTTAAACTTTTTCTAGTAAAAGACTGTGGGTTTTGCTTGCTGAATTGGACGTCGCCCGTTAATCTTGGGTCAGTATTTCCCTCTCCCCAGTTCAACCACGGTCGACAAGCATCTATTTGTGCATTTGAGCATCAAAGGGTTGTGCCGTGCCATAAGGCACTACCCATCAAAATCCTGGTTGCGCTTCTCCCTCAGTTAGCCACGGAGTGTCGAAATGAAAAAGACTTTTGCTTTTTTACTTTTTCTATCAATTTTCGTCGGATGGGCTGGGGGATTGCGCTCGCAAACCCGGCCCCGCCGAGTAGGACAAGTTTCCAATCCGGTTCCTCAAACTGGCTCAACTCCAACGCGTCCCGCCCGCCCGCCGGTCCTGGGTGGACAACCGACGGGTAATAAGCAACCGGAAGCGCAGACCTCAGAACAAATTAATACGGGTCCAGAAGAGGTGGAATCGGGCGATGTGATCCGGGTTGACACCACATTGGTTACCCTTCCCGTGAGCGTGACGGATCGTGACGGAAAGTACATTCCCAACCTCACCAAGACCGACTTCCGACTCTGGGAAAATGGCGTGGAGCAAGACGTTGCATTCTTCTCATCTGTTGATAAACCGTTCTCGGTGGTGTTGATGCTGGACACCAGCGGTTCGACACGATTTCGGGTCGAAGACATGCAGGACGCCGCAATCGCTTTTGTAAACCAACTGCGTGCGGACGACCGGGTAATGGTTGTGTCGTTTGATGACCAGATAAGACTTCTATCAGACTTCACTGGTGATCGCTATCGGTTGAGAGATGCTATTCGCAGGACGCGTACAGGCGAAGGGACAAAACTTTACGACGCGATGGATCTGGTAATTAATCAAGAGCTCAGTCGGATTTCAGGCAGGAAAGCCATCGTACTTTTCACTGACGGCGTTGATACAACGAGTCGCTATGGCACCTATGAATCGAACATACGCGACGCTGAAGAACTGGACGCGTTAATTTACCCGGTGCAGTACGACACTTACTCGGATATGAACAACGGTGGAGGAAATTGGCCTGGAAGCCAACGAGTACCGTCGCCGGTTGAAGTCTTGATTGGGATTTTAGGTGGTATGCGACGTGGTGGCGGGATGGGTGGACCCATCGGCGGTAGAGGTCCGGGGTCAAATCGAGCTGACTACGCGTTAGCCGGTCGTTATCTTCGCGACCTTGCTGAACGCACCGGCGCGAGACACCACCAAGCGGATACTATTAGCAACCTGTCATATGCGTTTGCCAACATAGCTGAAGAACTCCGACGACAATACAGTCTTGGATATTATCCCAAGCGACCTCCTCAGACCGGCGAACGGCGTCAAGTAAAGGTGCGCGTGAATCAGCCGAACCTTGCGGTACGTACACGTGACAGTTACATCTTTGCGCCTGGCGGTGCGGGCACGCAACAGGCTCAGAGGAATCCCCCTGTCCTCCGCCCCTGACACGTGGATGCCTTACAAGTACCTGAGACGTTTAGATTATGTGTTCTGTGTGACACAAAATAGTCACACTCTCTAACTAACCTACGCCGAGAACAAGGGGTAGGGTAGTTATACCCTTTAAGCGGGCCACTCTGATCTTGAGGGTGGCCCGCTTTCTATTTGTTTATTAAGAGATCGGTTTTCAGTTTAGGAATGCTTACACAGGTTCTGCGGGCCATACTTTGTGGAGCACGACGCCAATAATCCACAGGATGAAGGCAGTCAATATCGTCAGCACCAACCAAAACTGCCAGTAGGCTCCAAACGTTTGCTGCCACCCGGGGTCTATAGTGTGGGAGACGTTAACGTTCAGCGCAGCTGGAGTGATCAGTCGTGAAATCAGTTGAATCAACAGATACCAACCCAAAGCATATAGCCACGCAACGCGATCCATGCGCACTTTCTTCAGGACTATCATTCCAACTACTATTCCGCCGACGTGAGCTAACGTTGACGAGACGACTAAGCCCCAGGTAATCGCCACGTAAAAAAACCAAACTGCAAGTCCAGGAATCAACCAGATGACCGCGACCCGTGTTAACAGCGGCCGATTTAGAAAGAGACCTATAGCGAGGAGAAGATTTCCAATGTTGCACATCCAGAGCATGTGCCCCAATTCACTAATTCGCCAGTAATGAATTGCCTGAGCCAAAAAAAAGAATAGCGGGAAGAACCCAAGCAGTCTTAAGTTGTGAGTGGTGCGCGCTTCGGGCGACAATTCTCGTTCAATGGTGTTGTCGCAGTTGTCCATTGGATTAATGCTCAAAGTCTAGATCGCTTATGGTATGCTTGCCCCGCAGAATTCTTGTTCCCCGTTTTTAGAATAGCATCCACATTGTACGATTCTGAAAGAGTTCCTCCTGTTGAGCACAGTGCATGAGCGCGTTGTTCAGCGGAGCGCAGATCGAGCATGGCCTCATTAGAAGATCTCCTGGCTAAATCAATACCTGAATTGAAGGTTCGTTTTGTCGATAAGGCGCGACCTGTGCCCAAAGGGCTGGTGGAAGCACTGGAAAGCGACACGCGGCATGGTGCTCAAAACCTTGCCAAACGAATACGCGAACGTTGGCGCAGCAATCGCTCTGAAGGTCAACGCTTACATTCTCTATTGCGTTTCGAAATTGAACTCTGGTCTCAGGGATTTACGGTTGTGGCGGGAGTTGATGAGGCGGGCATGGCTCCGCTGGCCGGACCTGTTGTAGCTGGTGCTGTTATCCTTCCGCAAAACTACAAACTCCGCGGGCTTAACGATTCGAAGAAAATCCTTGATCCTGAGATCCGTGAGGAATTAGCGAAACAGATCAAGAGGGACTCGGTGTGTTGGTCATTCGGTTTTGCCGAAGTCGAAGAGATCGATAAGATTAATATTTATCACGCGGGCCTCCTCGCAATGCAGCGAGCGTTTCAGGGACTGAGCTGTGTACCAGATTTTGTGCTCGTCGACGCTCGTCGGATACCTCAATGCCCATGCCCACAGCGCGGCATCATTCACGGAGACGCTCTATCAGCAAGCATCGCCGCAGCGTCGATTATTGCCAAGACCACTCGCGACGCACACATGATCGAACTTGACCGGCAGTATTCAGGGTATGGCCTCGCTGCACATAAAGGTTATCCAACTCCCGAGCATTGTCGGGCATTGAAAGAACTGGGGGCTCTGCCCATTCACAGGAGAAGTTTTGCACGTGTGCGTGAAGTGCTCGGCCTTGACCCGATACAACCTGAGCTTTTTGAGACTCAGCCTGCCACTTCTTGCGAAGCGACCGCCGCTCACGCCCCGTAGCCACTGTCTTTGGACGATCAGTTGGACTGTTCACTTAAAGAATCACCTTAAGTCCGATGCCTGCACTTACTGAATACAAGAAGAAACGACGATTCAATAAAACACCTGAGCCCGGCCCGGAGGAGAAACAAAGCAGGACCGGACGGATGTTCGTGGTGCAGAAACATCGCGCTACCCAACTCCACTACGATTTTCGGCTGGAGGCTGACGGTGTCTTGAAGTCCTGGGCAGTTCCGAAAGGGCCTTCACTGGATCCGGCTGTCAAACGCCTAGCAATGCATGTCGAGGATCACCCTGTTGACTATGCAAAGTTTGAAGGTGTCATACCTGAAGGAGAATACGGTGGCGGCACCGTCATGGTGTGGGATTACGGAACATACAAGCCAGAAGGTACAACTGACGTCGGCGAAGCCCTGCGCAAAGGAGAGTTAAAGTTTTCCCTTAACGGCAAGAAGCTGAAGGGCTCATGGGTGCTGGTGCGCACAAGGAACCGTCAGTGGCTGTTGATGAAACATCGCGATTACTACACCACTGAGGAAGAGGTCACTGAGATTGCGCCCGTTTCGATCCTCACCCGAAGAACATTGGCTGAGATTGCGGAGGATGAAGGAGGCAACATTAAGAAAGCTTCAACCGGTGATCCGAAAACAATCCCACCACGTACCGGAGTAAAGCGCCGAAAGAAGAATCAAAAGGCCAAGGTATGGCATAGCCGCTGAGAATTCACTTTAACTCACGAACCTTCCTTTTCATTGTTAGCCCAACAGCCCTTCGTAAGATAGAGTTCCATCAATAATCCGTGCTGCGCTTGTATAGGGATGCACCTCACTACGCTTCGCATCCATTATATGAATCACTTTTGTTGCCGACGCCTTGAGATAGTCTGAAATCAAACTGCGGTGACAGCGCCACCACACGGCCTCGGAACACATAATCGCAGTCAGGTCTGCCCGCGCAATCTCCAGCAACGCGCCGATTCCCTCCCGAAAATTCTCGCTTTCCATGTGGTCGGCATAAGCTCGAAACGATGGATTTGTCCAGGCCGTGTTCTTTGAGTTCACTAAGGGGCGACGGCGCCCACCTAACGACGCAAAATGGTGATAGCTAATCTGAACATCGTGCAATGAGGCCGCCAGGTTCGCCTGGTTGAAGTGAGGGTATCTTCGAGAACCGGGAAAACTTCTGACGTCGACGAGATTCCTGATCTTGTGCGCCTTAAGAATTTCGTTGAACTCATCTGCTGATCTAGTGGAATGGCCAATCGTATAGACGCAGACTTCGTGTTCCACTTCAATTGATTTCGTCACCGCCACTCCACAAGCCGAGGTAAAACACCTGATCCCAATGAACTGCTCGACACTGCGTCGAAAGTTAACGTCCGGCGTGAACTGTCTACTTGCCGACCTCTAAGGTATTACGTCAAATTTCCATTGTCCGAGGAGATAGACGCTCGTAGCAAATTCACATGTTGGGAAGGGTGGCTTGCGCCCGCTGATCCAAAAGCTCATTCTAATCACTTGAATTCAGTCCCCGGATCAGCGGTGGCAAGCCACCCTTCCCAACCCGTGAATTTGCCCAAGTTAAAGTTAAAGGTAAGCTTCAAGTTTGAATCGGCCACGTTTTGCCCAGAGCGGTTTCCATAGATCACCGAGTCGACGCACTCGAGCTGGTACGTTATCTAAACGAAAGTCTTCAATCCGCACTCCTTCTTCCAGTTCACTCCACTCCACAGGTGTTGACACGGAAGCTTCAGGCCGTGGCCTTACTGAGTAGATGGACGCCAGAGTGCGGCCCCACGAGTTCTGATTATAGTCAACCAGCACCCTTCCCTTAGGTCGTTTCGAGACCTGGTATACGGCTGTGAGTAACTTAGGCGCCTGGGAGGCGAGAGCGTGTGCGAACTGCTTCGCGAAGGTCCAAACTTCTTTTTGAGTCGGCCCGCGCTCGATGGGAACGTAAACATGTATGCCCTTGGAGCCAGTCGTTTTTGCATAACAAGGTATCTTCAGCGAATCGAGGCCCAGGCGAACAAAAAGCGCAGCCTCGACAACCTTAGCGAAATCCGCGCCCGGCACCGGATCGAGATCAAAATGAACATAGTCCGGCCGGTCCACATCGTCGCAGCGCGCGTACCACTGGTTAAGGTCAATGCAGCCAAGATTAATTACCCACATTAGCGAAGGCAGATCCTGAATCATTGGGAAATCAATAATGTTGCCAGATGAATGTTCGATACTGCAGATTTCAATCCAGTCAGGACGAGGCGAGGGCGCTCGCTTCATGAAGAAGAAATCACCAGCGGCGCCATTCGGGTACCTCTTCATCACCATTGCTCTGTCGACTAAATGCGGTATCAAAACCGGCGAAACATCCGCGTAATACTGAATTAGGTCTCGTTTGGTGATTTTGGGCCAAAACGGTTTTCTTAGATTGGTTAGCCTCACCACACGACCACCAAAATCTAGTTCGATTTCCCTGGCGTCTTTCGGAATGATAGGAATTCTCGCTGAGCTCGAACGTTTCTTCGCACCGCGATTCATGGAATCAGCTGCCCGTTGGACGGTCGCCGGATGATACTCGCGGGTCGGCACAGGTTTCGTTTGCTTGGGCATCTCTTAAACTAAAACTTAAACTAAGTGGCGCGGCCACGTTAGGTTCACCTGAATCATGTAGAGTGGTCCGGAGAATCTTATCGGTGTGAACTTGAAACTTGGATTGGTGCAAAGGTTTTGAAGTTAATGTATCACCTTAACACCTGAGGTTATGCCGGCATCAGGATTCCGGCAAGGATTCGGGAGGATTCTCTTCTAACTCTTTCTCAATTGATCTGTTGGAGGTTTGGCATGGCCCGAGGATGGGAAAGCAAGGCGGTTGAAGATCAAATCGAGGAAGGGAACCGCCGCGCGGACGAAGCATTGAAAGTAAGCGCAACGGCTGAAATGCGTGCGCGCTCGCTGCGACTGGAGTCACTAAAGCTCTCGCGAGTCCGGTTACTGGAGCAGTTGGAACGAGCCAGACATCCCTCTCAT
>JGI24806J26614_1000176_pt1 | contig 15606 bp, 14 predicted proteins | sample Kansoi200umMDA_FD_26614 | JGI IMG/M metagenome (IMG submission 26614)
TTTGTTGTTCCCGCAGATTTTAAAGTGATGGAAATGCCAGCAATGCCGAAAATGGACCAGTAGCTAGCAGCAGCGGGCGGCACGCCCGCGGCCCGTAATGCGGGCCAGAGGCCCGCGATCCATATGACTGAGAAATTATTTTGGAGTGATCCATACCAGCGAGAGTTTTCAGCTGCACTTCAGGAACAATTCCCTGTAGCTGATGGCAATGCATTGGTTTTGGATCGTACTTGTTTTTATGCCACTTCTGGCGGACAACCGAACGATCTCGGCATACTGAATGAAGCTGCAGTAAAAGATGTGCGGATAGAAAATGGAAAGCTGTTGCACATCACTGAACGTCCACTCGGATCAAAAACCATTACTGGCAAAATTGATTGGGACAGACGTTTCGATCATATGCAGCAACACACCGGACAACACATTCTATCCGCAGCATTCTTCCGCTTGTTCAAAGCAGAAACTTCATCATTCCATCTTGGTGAACTTTTCTGCAGCATCGAATTAAATAAACCGGAGTTGAAAGAATCACAAGCAATACAGGCCGAAGATGCAGCAAATGAAGTGATTACATCCGCTACTCCAATCAGCGCATTTTTCGTTGATCCGGATAAAGCACAGGATTATCCTTTGCGAAAGCAATCCGATTTAACAGAAAGTTTGCGGATCATTAAGATCGGCGATTTTGATCTATCGCCGTGCAGCGGAACTCACGTTCGAAACGCGGGCGAAATTGGTTCAGTATTTATTTATGGCTTCGAAAAATTATCCGGTTCCGTGAAAATAACTTTTCTTTGCGGAAACCGCGTAAGAATGCTGTATCATCGCGACCTTTCGATTTTAAAAGACGCTTCAAAAAAATTCACAACATCCGTTGAATCCATTCCGGAGTCAATCAGCAGATTGCAGTCTCAAATCAAAGATTTGCGCCGGGAAAATATGAAACTCAAAGAGTCCCGTTTAAATGCTGAGGCAATGGAGTTGTTAAATTCTGCTCAAGACAAGCGTGTGATTCGCGTTTGGGATCGAGCATTTGAAGAAGTCCGATATATTGCACAGAGACTGTCAGAACAGCAAGGAGTTATCGGTGCTTGCGTCAGCAAACCAGAGAAACGCTGCATTTTCTTTAAACATCCTGAAGTCAAGATTGATTTGAAGCCCTTGTTTACGAAATTTTTGGAGAAGACCAACGGTAAAGGAGGCGGTCCGCCGCACTTAATGGAAGCTGGAAATCTTCAACTTTCGAATGATAGTCAGAATTTTCTGCAATCTATATTTGAAGCAGTTAACTACACATCCGCAGATCAGTAACCTCTGAAGATTCAGCAGATTTTTTCATTTCCGGCTCATTTTTTTTTCCAACCGATGTTGAATCGGCATCAAGAAGATTATCGACATCAATTTCCAAGTCGAAATCCTCTACTTTTTCACGATGCACTATCGATTCTGACATTGCCGGACGTTTCACCACTCCCCGCGCATACAGTGAATTCAATTTTTGAAAATAAACTGGATTTTCCGGATGCTGATCCTTTAGCAATAGCAGCCACTCTTCAGCTTCATCAAACATGCCGTGATGAATATACGCTTCGACTAACGCATCATAGGCAGATAAGATGTCGTTATCTCTCTGTTGCGATTCGTAAAGATCAATCAGTTTCTGCCAAGCTGGATAAAATGAATGATCCATGCGGATGATCCGCTTCATCAACGCCGCTGATCTGCCAAGATCAAATCGTTCACCTTGCTCAAAAATGGCCAGCATGAATTCATTTAAGGCATTTTCCAACTCACCAGAATGCAAGAACAGTTCACCTTTCAAAACGTAATAAGGTTCTCTATTGCTGGAAGAATCAAGAACACGATTAATCAACTCATGCATCTTATCCATAGATGCCGCAGTTGTATGGTTCTTGATAATTAAGCCGAGGATTTCCAGATCCGAAATGCTGGTGTTAATAAAATCTTCTAAAATCGAACGAGCTTTTTCGGTCTCATCCAATTCCAGATAAACCCACAACATTTTCCACTGCACTGCTGCATTTTGTGGATTTAGTTTTCGTGCTTTTTCCAAAAATGGAAGTGCTTGGGCCGCTTCGTTACGTTGCAAATATTGTTGGCTAATAGCCAGATAAAGGCTGGTAGCTTCCGATGTCATCCCTTCGCGATCGTACAAAGCAGCCAATTCACTTCGCACTTCAATACTTGATGGGTCAATTTCTAGCAAGCGATGATACAGATCAATCATCTCTCGAACTTGACCTGCTTTTTCGTATTGTTCAATCGCTGCCAGAATTTCAAATCGCGCTTCGCTGACCAAACCTTGCCGCGCGTAAAGATCCGCTAATCTCAAACGAACTTCAATGAGCCCCGGGTCGATTCTGTGAACACGTTTGTAAACCGCAATCCCCTTCAATAAAAAACCATCATTGCAATATTGTTCTGCAGCCTTTTGCAAATATTTAATTGCTGCCGTTCCTTTGTTAATTTTTAGATAAAGGTCACCAAGTAGTAACAGCAAATTACTATCATTGGGAGAATCTTTGAGTCCCTTTAATGCTTCTTCAATCGCAGGTACAATTTTTCCTGCAGTAAGATGCTTTTGAATGGCTTTTAAAACTACGCCTTTATCGTTATTCATGGATCAATCTCAACCCCGCTTGAAGCAAGTTTGATGCCTTGATTTTCTCGACGATAACTCGACTATTGAAGTTGTATAAAAAATGGACGGTAGTACTTTTAAATTACTGTATTTGAACAAGTTACGCTTCATTTTTGTGTATTGATTTGGAATTGTTTAGATATTGAACAGCTTCGCTGAGTTGAACGCTATCGATTGAAACTCTATGATTGAATCAAAAATATAAGACGGTTGAGGAAATAAATGGGCGGATCAAATCCGTATATTAAAGCCAGTGAAATCGTTCTGCCAAAAACGAAATACAAAATTCGTTTTGAGCCGGAGGACCCTTCGCTTGGCGAACCGAAAACAATAGAAGTAGATCCTGAAAAAATTCCTTATGAAAATATCGGTCAGCCTGGATGTATTTTACAAATTGCGCTGGCTCATGGAATTGAAATTGAGCATACCTGCGGCGGTGTTTGTGCCTGTTCTACTTGCCACATCATAGTGAAAGAAGGTTTGGAAACTACAAATGAAGCCACTGATGATGAATATGATCAATTGGAGCAAGCGCCTGGAACAACGATGCAATCACGATTGTCCTGCCAGACAGTACCTGATGGAACAAAAGATATCCGTGTTGTAATTCCTGGATGGAATCGCAATTTTGTAAAAGAATCGCCCCACGATTGATTTCAGATTTCAAATTTCAGATTTCAGATTGAAGAAACTCCGAACTACTTCTCAGCAAATTTCTGAATTCTGATGCTCTTAATTCTGTCTCCAATTTGGGTGGAGTCTACGAATTCCATTCCGGAAACAACTTCACCAAAGATTGTGTAATTGCCATCAAGGTGAGGCTGGCGTGACATCGTAATGAAGAACTGTGAGCCTCCGGTATCTTTACCGGCTAACGGCATTCCCACACTCCCCCGTTTATAAACCAGATGATTCATTTGATCATGCAAGATATTTCCGGCGGTGCCCCAACCATCACCGCGTGGATCACCGCCTTGAATTACAAAATTTGGAACAACACGGTGAATCCTGAGTCCATCATAAACTTTTTTTTCGGCAAGATTTTTGAAATTTAAAACATGCATTGGTGCTTCTTTTCCCAACAATCGAATTACCACATTACCTTTCTCTAAGTTCATTTCGGCTAAAAAATCAGGAACGGGATTTCCAAAATCAGCCGGATATTTTGACTGAACTTCAGTAGAAACTTTATCTGTTGACGCAGGAAATAAAAAGTCATCGACCGGACGAAGCACTCCATCCTGAAATAATTCATTTCCATTCACTTTCTTCAAAGCCTCGATCGCTCTTTGTCTTACCGTGTACTCAGGATCTTTAAGTGCAGTCGTTAATGCCGAAACCACGCGCGAATCGTGGTAAGTCGCCAGTGCATCTAAGATTGACGCACGGCCTTCAATTTCCACTGGATTTGTTGACATTGCATAGGCATCAATCAACATCGGAATGTATTTAGGATCACCCGTTTTCGAAACAATATCTGCTGCAGTTGCTCGAATCGCAAAGTCCGCGCTTTTTAATAACGGCTCCAACATTTCCGCAGACTGAGGCATGTATTCTCCAAGCGATTCAATAGCAGCCAATCTCACTGCGCTGTCTTGATCTGCCATTAATTTTTGCAAGAGAATCAGCGCATAATCCCGACCCATTCCTAGAATCGCATGCGCGACATGTTCGCGGACAATCCATGAATCGTCAGAAACTGCATGTTGAAAAATGGGTAACAATTCATCTTTCTCTTTCTTTTGTATTAGCTGAATGGCTGCCGCGCGAACTGTTACATCAGGATCTGAAAGCAGTTTAAATCTTTCATCAATTGTTCCACAGCCCAAAGTTCCCATTGTTTCAACAGATTTCGATTTGGTGTTGGGACTTGCACTTACCATCGCATCTTGAATCGCATTGCAAACCTTATTTTTTTCAGCAGCGGCAGCTACATCCAGTGCATTTTGACGAATACGTTGATCGGAATGTTGCAGTAATGATTTATATTCGGCATCCGTTAATGGTTCTTTCAATGTCCAAAATGTTTTGAGCGCGAACAGAATAGACGAAGGATCCCCGGTGGATGTACTATCCGAAGGATGTGACAGTAGTTCATGTAAAACGGGAATGGCGCGCCGATCCGCCAACCGGTAGAGCGCATAAACATAACTCCATTGCGACGGATCTTCCTTCCTTGTTTTGTCAATCAAAGTCTCCGTTGTATTTCGATCTTTGATCAATGCCAGCGCCAGCGCAGCTTGTTCGCGGAATTCAGATTGTTGATGATCTAAAAATGGCAGGATTTCAGATACAGATTCCAACGCACCAATTTTGCCGAGCGCTTCAATTGCCAGACGCTGTACATTTTGATCCGAGTCTTTCAGTAATGCGATTGCCACGGGCATTCCTTTACGCGAACGGATTTGTCCTAATGCAAATGCTAGTTCCGCACGAACATCCGCGCTGGAGTCTTTTGCGAACGATAGTAAAGCTGGAAGAATTGCTGGATTACCGATACGGCCAGCTGCTAGTATCGCCCGGCTTCTAATGTTTGCATCTTTGGATTTGAAAAATGAACTCAGCTTTACATCCGGTTCCGCTTCCAACTTCCGTACATTTTCAAGAATGGCGATGAGGCGATAAGGAGATTCTGCGTAGCTAAGAAAGGCAAAGAGAATGAATAGGATAGAAAGTGATATTTTCATTTTGTAACGCCGGCGGCTCGCCGGCGAATTACATTTTATCTCAAGCTCTGCCGGCGGGCCGCCGGCGCTACAAACTACTGTCTTAGACGCTGCAGCGAATCACGGATTTGAACCTGGTCAACTTCAGTTAATTGGTATTGTCCGAAACGCGTGCGATAAAACATTTCAGTTAACGAATTCAGATCTGACTGCATTTCTTGAGGCACCTGTTTTTGAATGAATTGCATAAACTCTGCCGGAGTCGCATTGGACTTCCGGCGAAATCCTTTCTTCTCCAATATGGCAAGCATCTCTTGATAAAACAGGACTGGGCTGCGGCTTATTTTCAACGCACGGCGATGACGCAAAATCAATGGAATTGATACAGCAAGCAGAATAATTGAAGTTACAATAATTGCCAGAGTCTTCCGGTTTTTTTTCCACCAATTTTGAATCGATTCCAAAACATTCCGATCATGATCTCTGCTGCTGGAAACGCGGCTTCGTAGTTCCTGGTATCGATCACGCACCGCGGTAATTGCATCCACTTGATCCTGTCCTGAAAAAATCAAGATATAACGATCCCAGAAAAAATTGATCGATTCCAGGATCTTGTGAAAATCAAAATTGAATTTGTCTGAATTTGCCGCAGCCAGTTCCGGCCGCGGTGATGGATCGAATGGAACCCACGTACCATCGAAATAAACTTCAACCCAGGAATGGGCATCGCTATTCCGAACAACATAAAAGCCGCCGATATCGTTGTACTCACCTTGCAAAAATCCATTCACGATCCGCGCAGGAATTCCAAGATTTCGCAAAAGCATGACCATGCTGGTTGAAAAATATTCGCAGTGCCCTTTTTTCGTTTCAAATAAAAATTTGGAAATAGGGTCTTTTGCATCCTGGGTAATATCTGTAAGTGAATAGCGATAATTAGTTTGCAAATATTTTTCGACAGCAACAACTTTATCAAGCATCGAAGAACGGCCATTAGTAATTGATTGCGCAAGCTGCTCAATTTGCGGAGAGTATTGTGGAAGCTGCAAGTGATAACGCCGGATTCGATCAGGGATCGGAGTTCGGCCCGCAGAATTTAATTGAGGCAGCGAAGGGCGATTCATGCGGCTATAAACCTCATAGTGCTGCGGCCGGCTCATTGCCATTAATGAACCATTTGTATCGCGGCTAACTTCACCGAGATCTCCTTTTATTTTCATCACTTTATCCAAACCAAAAACAACGCGCGTATCCAGCGGTGCAAGATAAAATTCCTGAGTTATTAGCTGCTGAGGATCTACGGGAGAATTGCTAACATTATAGAGACCTTGGACATCACGCGAAAGAAAACGATTTCCAGGATAACCGGTGGTCCAGGTTTTACCATCGTAGTGATCGAATGAAATTCCGCGCCAATAATAGGGCAACGAATTATCAGGATTATCGGGTGAAACACGCACACGCATCGCCACATCGGAATTTTCCTCAATGTTAGCAATCTCACCTAAAGTTACCTTTTGCGAAAAACCACTAACGTGCTGAGTTTTTCCCGCACTTAACTCACTGAGATAACCCAGCTGCATGCGCGGAAGGATGAAGAAAATGGAAAGCGCAAAAATAAATGTAAGAATTCCGGCTACAAAAATTCCAAGAATATAAAACGGATGAAACAAAGAGAATGGAAATATGAGGGATTCATCTTGTTTCCATTCCTGGTAAAGAGTGATCGAAACGATATTCCAGATGAGCAGAAGGATGTAACCGATGATCATGTAGAACATTTCGATTTCAACACTCAGTGATGATGCGGCAAGCACGGTCAGGAATGTAAGAAGATAAAGCTGGTAATAATCGCGGATGTTATGCAGATTAAACATCTTGTTGATCAAGATAAATATGAATAGATGAACAAGTGCTGGAGCTAAAGCCTGTGAAACTCGAAGCAGATCGAAGAAAAAGAACAGCAAGTATGCAAACGAGGCAATTTCCCAAATGCTGCTGCGTTTCGCAGTAGCAGGATTCCAGAACCAGGCAAGGATTACAGCACCCGCAAGCAGCAAAGCAGATATCGCCATCCTTTGAGTTAGTGCCAAAGAAAGGGCACTGAAACATATCAGCAAGAAAGCGCCAAGCCGGATCGATCGCTGAATTTGTTCGAATGTGAGCGCTTTTCTCATAATGTTTTCAAGAGATCCTGCATCGGAAATTTTTCCACCACTGCGACTCTCATCTGCAGATGATCCAATTTCGCGGTTGGAGTTACCGCTTCTGAGCGAACCACCAGCACGATTGAATCCTTGTTAACAGGATTGCGATAAGCACCATCAGGCGGTGTTGTCTTTATTCCAGCAAGATAATCAAGCAGCGAAGTTATAACGGATTGTCCACCTGCCCCGATTTCAAAAGTGGCATCAGGAAAGGAAAATGTTGCTTTATAGCCTTTCTCCATAGCTTTATGTGCAATCGATGCAACAACACTGATCGCTTTTTCTTGAAGTTGTGAAACTGCATTTCCACCAGGATAACAATCAAAATACACAGTAAGATCTCTTCCTTGATCACGCTGAAATTCTTTTACGAAAAATTTTTCGGTTTTTGCGGAAGCCTTCCAGTGAATGCGTTTACTTGAATCCAGCGGATTGTAATCACGCAAGTGCAGCAGCTGCGCGCTATCACCTCTGTATGGTGATTCATGCAAAACACCATCGGTGAATTGGGCCAGAATCTCATCAGCGATGCGATAAATTTTGGGATAAACGCGGACAGTTTGCTCAAGTGAAATGCGTCGCACCTTGATCAAAAAGGAAAATGGAAATCGTGTACGCAATTCCATTTCTTTCAGTACATGAATGCCGCGATGCCGAAAAACTACCGGCATAAAACCGCTGACTTTATCCGATGATGGAATGTAAAAAAAGTATCTACCGACCGGAGGTAAGGCAGGACTCTTCAAAACAAAGCGCACACCAATTGAAGGAAAGCGTGTTTTTTTGTTAACTACCGTTACATAACATGGAACATTTACTTCCGAAAAAATGTATGCAGGAAATTCAATGCTGGCGGAAAGACCCGCTAGAATCCTGCGGCTGAAGATACCGGAAACTACAATCAATCCCAGCATCAATGAAAAGATCAGATAAAGGATATTGTTGCCTGTATTTAGCGCGGCTGCACCGATTGCCAGGGACAGAAAAATAAAGACCAGCCCTTCGCGGGTGAATTCGACGGTAACAGGAAAATGGGGGACCTTGATCTTGAGGGAAAAAGGAAATTGACGCTTTACCGGGATGGCTTCCACAACCCTCATTATAAGACGCCACGCAAAAAATGCTTGACAATATCTTGGTACATATGTACCATTGTACCATTATGGAAACGAAATCATCGAAGGAAAAGAAAGCGTCACCAGGTTCCAAGATTTTAGTTGAACGGATTCAAACTGGAGTTCGGATGGAGAAGCGTATTTTGAAAGTGCTAAAAGCACTGGCGGAATATTTCGATATCACTCTCGGCGATTTGTTGGAAGGAATTGTTCTGCATGCATTTGATGGCAAAGCGCCATTCTCATCCGAATCGCTGGCACATATTAAAGAACTGAAACGGATTTACAAGTTAGATTTGGATTCGAGTCATAGTCATCGACTGCAAGAACAGTAGCTCAGATGCCAGATGCCGGATGCCAGATACCGGAAATGAAAAAGGAGGTCTTATGAATAATGATGAGAAAGAATTTTTGACTCAATTTGAAAACGGCACGCTGCCCGCAGAAAAGTTTCATCATGCTGATCATGTTCGCGCTGCGTGGCTGTATGTTTGCAATTATTCGGCAATGGAAGGCTTGCAGCGATTTTGCAGCAGTCTAAAACAATTCGCTTCACTCCATGGAAAGCCAGGCCTGTATCACGAAACAATAACCTGGGCTTACTTTTTTCTCATTCAAGAACGCGCCAAAAAAGAAGATCACGATTGCTGGGAAAAATTTATTGAAAACAACGCAGATTTATTTGATTGGAAGAACTCCATCCTGAAACAGTACTACACTCCGGAAACACTGAAATCTAATCTTGCAAAGGCGATTTTTGTATTTCCGGATCGAGTGGAAACTTAGGCCGGCGAGCCGCCGGCGTTACAAATCGCTAGGGACGCTTTCGGCGGGCCTTGCGTTTCGTTTGCGCTTTCTCTTTTAACTCCTGCACCGTTAGCAAATATCTTTGCGCTTCCTCATTTTTCGGATCCATTTTCAGGATTTCGTTCAACTCATCAATGCTCTTATCATAAAAACCATTCTTGCTGTAATTCAGCGCAAGATTCCACTTCGTCCGTATCAATCCTTCATTTGGATTTTCCTGAGGTACAGCCGGGGTGGGTTTCATCGCCCGAGGCTTCGGCGGCGGAGTTGTTTGAACGCGCTCATTTTTAGGCAACAGAAATGCGATTGCACCAATGGCAAACAGCAGTACAAGCGCTGCCGGCACAATCATCTTTAATACATATGGTGGGATTTTCTTGTTGGCGGCTGCAACAACCGAAGGCTTTGTATCTAAATTAGCCATCTGCTTTGCAACACTGGCTTTTCTCATTGACTCTAATGCGGTGGTATCGATTGAACCTGCAGTACCATTCAATTTGCGTAAGTCCAGAACTAAATCTGCTCCGCTCGGATAACGTTGGCTCGGATCTTTTGCAAGCAGTCTGCTTAAAATCGTATTGTAAGCTTCCGGAACTGCAGGATTGATTGTTCGCGGAGGGATCGGATCAACATGAACAATCTTGTACGATATTGAAGTAAAACTATCGCCAGAGAATGGCCGCTCACCAGTTAAAAGCAAATAGTAAATTACCCCTAGTGAAAACAGATCACTTCTGCCATCGACTGCTTTCTTCCCATCAATTTGCTCAGGCGACATGTAATTGGGAGTGCCCATGAATTGTCCGCTCTTGGTCAAATCAGATGTGGACATTCTTGCAATTCCAAAATCCATGATCTTTGATTTCATTCCAGGCAGAAGCATGATGTTGCCGCTTTTAATATCGCGATGAACCACATTTTGATTGTGCGCATAATTCAACGCATCAGCTACCTGAATGATGATGTCATTTACATCTTTCAATGGCAGCAACATTCCTTGCGAAAGCATCTCTTGAAGACTGGTTCCTTCAAGATACTCCATCACGATAAATGGTGTTCCGCTGGTCTTATCTTCATCAACGTCATAAATCGTGACGATGTTTGGATGGTTTAATTTTCCAGCGGCTTTTGCCTCGCGATAAAAGCGATTGAGATACAACTCTTTTTCTTCATCATTGACTGCAAAGGAAAGTTGAATTGCTTTGATAGCGACTTCGCGTTCAATTACGGGATCATCTGCTTTGTAGACGACTCCCATCGAACCGCGACCAATTTCGCGGATGATCTGATAGCGTCCTAATTTCCTGGGAGTGTCGTTCATGGTATGATCGAAACGCTGATTTGACGCAGTGTTTGGGGAATTTTGATTATCCCAGACGCCTCCGGGAGTGTCAAGCAAACACGGCTGATGAATGACGAACTCTTCACGCGAAGTTTCCTGTCCCTGTTAAAACGTAGTCAAAAAATAATGGTCTCCACAGGCGCCGGAATCTCAGTCGAAAGCGGCGCTCCAACCTTCCGCAGCACAGAAGGCCTATGGAAAGATTTTAAACCAGAAAACTATGCCACGCCCGAGGCATTCGCCGAAGATCCCAAAAAAGTATGGGAATTTTACGAATGGAGGCGCCAAAAATATAAAGATATGCAGCCAAACCCTGGACATCATGCCCTCGCCGATCTGGAAAAGATGTTTCCTGATGTTTGCTTATTTACCCAAAACGTGGATGGCCTTCATCAAAAAGCGGGAAGCAAAAACGTTTATGAACTGCATGGCAGCATCTGGCGGGCAAAATGTATTCGTGAAGAAAAAGTTTTTCCTTTCCTGGAAACACCATTAAAGGAATTACCTCCCCTTTGTGAATGTGGTGCTCTACTTAGACCTGATGTAGTGTGGTTTGGCGAAGCTCTTCCCGCTCACTTGATTGAATTAGCAATGCAAAAAGCATCGCTGTGTGAAGTATTTTTCATAATTGGAACTTCTGCTACTGTTCAACCTGCAGCATCATTAGCATGGATTGCATATGAAAATGGTGCAATTGTAGTTGAGATCAATCCGGAAGAAACACAGGCAACAGATATTGCGAATGAAAGTTTCCGCGGAGCTGCAGGAATTATTTTGCCATTAATGGTTGAAGCGTTGAGAAAGCATAATGAAGAAAACAGTTCTGCACATTGATGCATCATCCGGAGTTTCCGGTGACATGTTACTCGGAGCTTTTCTGGATCTGGGAGTTCCAGTTGAAATACTTCATAGGGCATGGAAAGGAATCACTCTAGATAATTATGAAGCAGAAATTTTTGAAACTCGTAAAGCGGGGATGCGTGCTTTGCGATGCCGAATTAAAACTGATGAAAAGCAAGGGCCCCGCACATGGAAGCAGTATGAAAAGCTAATCAAATCTTCGCGGTTGCGACAGATTATTAAAGATACAGCTTTGAAATTATGCCGCCGCTTGTTTGAAGTGGAAGCCGAATTTCATGACATCCCACTTCAGCAATTACATTTACATGAAATGGGCGGCACCGATCTTCTAGTTGATGTTCTTGGAACTCTAGCGGCAGAGGAATATCTCAAACCGTTGTACATAACGGCATCTGAGGTAAACACCGGGCATGGTTTCATCCGGTTTTCTCATGGACATTATCCAGTTCCAGCACCAGCCACTGCGAAATTGCTGGAAGGCGTGCCGATATTTCAGAATGAAGTCAGCGGCGAATTAACAACTCCAACCGGAGCATTATTGATTACACATCTTGCAAAAACATTTGGATCGATGCCTGCAATGTCGTTGGAAAAAACCGGCATCGGTGCCGGCGAACGCGATACTTCACCTCATCCCAATGTGATCCGAATTTTCCAGGGAACAGTTGAAGAATCGATAGCCGACTTTGAAGATCTCTATATGGTTGAATCCAATGTGGATGATAGCAATCCGCAAATCCTCGCATTCTTCATGGAAAAGGCTTTTGATCAAGGAGCGCTAGATGTTTTCTTTACGCCAATATTTATGAAGAAGAATCGTCCGGCGGTTCGTCTTTCGTTGTTGGCACCTGCTTCAAAACTGGAAGAATTGAATCGTTTGTTCTTCACAGAAACTACTTCCATCGGTTTGCGGTATTGGAAAATTCAACGGCAAAAATTAGAACGCAAATGGAAGCTGGTGAAGATTTGGAAAACGCCGGTAAAAATTAAGGAAAGCTTTTTGGATGGCAAACTTTATAACTACCAGCCAGAGTTTGAAGATTGCAAAGCGCTCGCTGAAAAAATGAAGAAGCCGTTGAAAGAAGTAATCGCCGCTGCGATTCAAGCCTACCGAAAATAATTTAAGGCCCGTGCCCTGCGGAGGCGGGGCGAGGGCCGCGAAGACCCGGCTTCAATTCTTATCGCGATAATTTAACGGTGGTTTCTTATCCGCAGGAATTCGCGACCGATATTCGCGATTCCCACGATGCTGCTTGAAATTTAATTTTGCTTGCTCTACCAATTTTTGATCTGCAAACAGGTCCATTGCTGTTAACGCCATCGTCTTTGCTGCAACAATCATCCCTTTGCGGCCAATGCTATAACCTGAACATGCTGTGGATTGCCAGGAATGCGCAGGTGTGCCGGGCACCCATGTCGCAGTTACAAGATCCGCAACTGGAACATTCCAGCTAACATCACCAACATCGGTTGAACCTGACGAAATATCACCGCGAATCGGTTGGATATTTGCTTCACTTCCTAATGGTGGAGTTCCATTTAAATCCATTGTTGTTCGTAATTTTTCGGCAAACGCTTTTTCTTCGGCGGTGTATGTTACGCCACCAACAATCTGCAAATTTTTATTAACAACTTCTGCCAGCACATCGTTCTGCAACATATTAAATGTGCTGTGAATGATTTCCATTTCCATCCGTGTTTCAGTTGCAAGCGCGCCAGCTTCAGCGCATTTCTTGATCCGATCCCAAATCACATCTACTGTTTGCATCTCAGGATGGCGTACATAGATGAATACTTCGGAAAAATCAGGAACGATGTTGGGAGCGGATCCGCCGTTCGTAACGATGTAATGAATTCGAGTTGTTGAAGGAACGTGTTCACGCCACAAATCTACCGCATGAGTCATCACCATCACAGCATCCAAAGCGGAACGTCCTTTTTCTGGTGACGCTGCAGCGTGTGCTGCTTCACCGTAAAAGCGGAACTTAGCGCTGATGTTCGCAAGGCTGCTTTCTTTGTTTGCATAATTTTCATCTCCCGGATGCCAGGAAATCACCACATCACAATCCTGAAACAAACCGGCACGAACTAGATAAACTTTGCCGCTGCCGCCTTCTTCCGCAGGCGTACCGTAAAAGCGGATCGTTCCTTTCCAATTTTTGCGAGCCAATGTTTGTTTAACTGCAACTACCGCTTGCAATGAAGCAACGCCGAATAAATTGTGTCCGCAGCCATGACCTGCTTCGCCAGCCACTCGAGGTTTTTTTTCTGGAACATCTTCTTGTGATAGTCCGGGAAGCGCATCAAATTCTCCTAATATTCCAATCACCGGTTTGCCTGATCCCCAGCTTGCTACAAATGCAGTTGGAATTTCTGCAACTCCTTCCTGAATTTCAAAACCTGCGTTGCGCAATTCTGATTTCAAAAGTTCAGAACTTTTGATTTCTTTATAACCAACTTCAGCAAACTCCCAGATTTTCCGCGAAACATCTCCATACTGCGTTGCTTGTGAATCGATTAAACGCAGGAGTTCCTGCCGATCATTCGATGTGAATTGATCCGCTGCGTTTAGTGCACCGCAAATAAAAACAATTATGCCCGCAATAATTTTGTACAATTTCCGTCCCTCCGCGTCTCTGCGGTTTTTATTTCAGAACGAATTTTAATTTTGGTCCGGTAAAATGAAAACCGTTCTTTTCATAAAACTGCCGGCTGCGTTCCCAACCTGGCGATTCAGGCGCAGTTACATCGATCCGTTCCCAACCTCGCGCTCTTCCATATTCTTTCGCGGCATCGATCAATGCAGCACCAACACCTGCAGATCGGAATTCAGGATCTGTATACATCTCATTAATGATGCCGTAATTTCCATTGGCATAAACGGCAAACGTTTCCATCAATGTCATTACGCCAACGATTCTTCCATCAGAAGTTTTAGCAGCAAACACTTGATATCGATCACCCGCTTGCTCCCATTCCATCAATACTTTTTTTTCGTTCAGCGTTCCGAGATCATCCCCTTCATCTCCGAGTTCATGAAGCAAACGTAACACCCAGTCGAAAGCAATTGATGCATCTTGAATACTTAAGGGTTCAATCCTGATTTGCATGGAAATGATTATAGCTTTACTTCCATGAAGGAAGTGCCGGCAATTGGATTGAAGCGATAGGGCTTGATTTCATAAAAACCAAGCGCCGCATATAACGATCGAGCACGCTCCATGGATGGAAGAGTATCTAATCGCATGAATTGATAACCAGCATCACGCGCACGTTGAATAATGGATTCCGCAAGTATCCTTCCAAGTTTCGTTCCACGCCATTGCGGTCGCACAAAAAGCCGCTTCATTTCACAAATATTTTTATCCAGCGGCCTCATAGCAACACATCCTGCAAATTGCTGATCAGATCTAGCAAGCAAAAGAGATCCAGCCGGCGGCGCATAATCGCCAGGCAGCGACTTCAGTTCTTCGTGAAAGTTTTGAAAGTCCAGCGGAACATTCAACGAATCCGCATATTCTGAAAATAACAGGCGCACTTCTGGAATAAATTTCGGATCGTAAGCATCAACGATTTCAAAATTCATATTGGCGATGATCTTTTTCGATGATCGTGGTAGAAATATTTCCGCCACAGTATTCAACGATCAGAGCGGCAAGCTCCGTCAAAATGTTTTCGATTTGGATTCGAAACACGGGAGGCAATCCTTCAATAACAATTACCGCATTCTTTGTAGTTTCAGTAAATTTTGTTCGATCCGCTTCTTTCCAATTCCAACGCCTGCAGATTGCGCCAACATTGTCTTTGTAAATCACTTCACCCGGTTTCGGTGCGCGATCTTCCGGCTCACCTAACAATCGGATCGCTGCTTCATGATCGCTGGCAAAAGTGAGTTGGATATCACCTTCAATTTTGTCCAGATCCTCACCGCCAACCGGAACGATGT
>JGI24806J26614_1000177_pt1 | contig 15584 bp, 11 predicted proteins | sample Kansoi200umMDA_FD_26614 | JGI IMG/M metagenome (IMG submission 26614)
AAAAACATTGGCGAAGTAATGGGTAACCTGGAACTANAANGTAAAATGTGCGCTTATGGTTTCAGGGATGAAAAGGGAATTATTAAATGCGGAATTGAGCAGGCTTATTATGAAGGAAAAGTGGAATGGAAAAAGCCAATTAGTTGCCACCTGTTTCCTGTTAAAACAAAGAAGAGCAAAGAATATGAAATGGTAAATTATGAACCAAGGCAGGATCTATGTAAAGCGGCATGTTCATTTGGCAAAAAATTAAAAGTACCGGTTTATAAATTTTTAAAGGAAGCATTAACCAGGAAATTCGGGGCCGAGTTTTATGAAAAGTTAGAAAAGCTGGCAGCGGTAAATCACCCCTGAAGGAGTTCTCCTGCGATTAGCCGGTAGGACGTGAAAATTGTTGATCGCATAAAAATATTTCAATGTCAGAAAATTCTTCTTCATTTATAGCAGAAAGTGAAATTAAGGCGGCAGACAAGGATCATCGTGGGAAAATCAATTTTAATATTGGCAAATACAATGCAGTAGTACCACAGGGTAAGGCTCAATTTACGAATGTGCATCTTGCCAGAGAAAGAGCAAAAAATGTAAAATGGCGCGCTATCGAAACTCTTGATCGGCAACTGGAAGAATTTGAGTCCCATCTTACGAAGCGCGGCGCAAAGGTAATATGGGCGGAAAATGCAGAGCAGGCAAATGAAGAGATTTTAAAAATATGTAAAGAAAAAAATTGCCGCAGTATTGTAAAGAGTAAAAGCATGGTGACGGAGGAAATTCACCTTAATGATTTTCTGGGAAAGAATAATATCGAAAGTGTGGAAACGGATCTTGGTGAATATATTCAGCAACTTGCGGGAGAGCCTCCATATCATATTGTAACGCCTGCGATGCATAAAAGCAAGGAAGATGTAGCAGAACTTTTTGCAGAAAAATTCGGTACAAGTCCAAATGCCACGCCCGAAGAAGTAACGCTGGTTGCCAGAGAGAAACTCAGGGAAAATTATGTGCAGGCTGATATTGGAATTACCGGTGCGAACTTTATTGTTGCTGACATTGGAGGAATAGCAGTTACAGAAAATGAAGGTAACGCAAGGCTCAGCTGCGCCTGGCCAAAAACTCATATTGCCGTTGTTGGCATCGAGAAGGTGATCCCGAGTATGATGGACCTGGCTTTATTCTGGCCACTTCTTGCAACTTATGGAACGGGGCAGCAGATAACGGTTTATAATACAATTGTTACAGGCCCCAAACAAGATGGTGAAACAGATGGCCCGGATGAAATGTATGTAATACTACTGGATAATGGGCGCACCAATATTTTAGCAAACGCCAGACAAAGAGAAAGCTTGTACTGCATCCGCTGCGGCGCCTGTTTAAATGCTTGCCCCGTGTACAAAAACATAGGAGGCCACACATATCATACTCCTTATAGCGGACCGATAGGTGCAGTAATAACACCACAACTCAGAAACATGGGTGACTGGAAGCACTTAAGCTACGCATCATCGCTATGTGGCAATTGCACAGAGGTATGCGCCGTTAAGATTAATTTACATGAATTGCTATTAGACAATCGACACCAGGCAGTTGAAGAAGGCGAAAGCGTGTTTGCGGAGCGGATGGCCTGGAAGATGTGGAAAATAGCAATGCTTCGACGGGGGTTTCTCAACATGGGCACCAGTAAGATAAAAAACTGGGTAGTCAATAACCTGCTAAAGGGATGGAAAGAACACAGGAGCGAAATGCAGTTTCCAAAAAAAACCTTTAACGAGATGTGGAAAGACCTTTACGGGAAAAGATAACAGGTTTACCTGTGTATGGTTAATTTTCCGGATTTGCTAAAAGATTGAGAATCGCAGATGCTCTTATTGTATTCCAGAACAATAACCCCGCGGCTTCAATACATCACTAACTTTATTGGAAAGGGAATAGGCGGTATTCCAATTAACCTTACTTCTGATTTAGAAGAATTCAGAAATTGTAAAGATCCAAAAATCAATTATAGCCCGGAAGAAATCTGCCAGGATGAATTTAGAGTTGCCAATGCTGAATTATTATTTGAACAAATCATCCGGCCACAATCCGTTCAATGCTTTGAAGCAAACGGGTATAAAGCTTTTTTCAAAACGGCCGGCGCGGGGTTTCTTTTCGATATTTTCGCGGCATGCTTCTACCTTTTAAGCCGGTACGAAGAATACCTGCCACATCAAAAAGATATGTATGGGCGCTATGCACATGAGAATTCACTGGCCTTTAATGAAAACTTTCTTCAACTGCCCTTAATTAATATCTGGCTCGAAGATTTTGGAAAGATTCTGAGGTTAAAGTTTCCCACCTTAAAGAAACAATCCTCATCATTCACTTTTCTCCCCACCTATGATATCGACATTGCCTTTTCTTACAAACATAAAGGCCTGGGACGCAACATCGGCGGTTTTTTTAAATCTATTATAAGAAGTCAGGGCGGCTCACTAACTGAAAGGATGAATGTAATTAAAGGTAAACAAGCGGATCCCTTTGATGCCTTTGGCTGGCTGGATGAACTACACAAAAAATTCAGGTTAACACCGTATTACTTCTTTCACGTTGCTTCCAGCACGGGCAAATACGACAAAAATATTTCGCCTTACAATAAGCACATGCAGGAATTAATTCGCAGGCATGCGGAGCGATATACGATTGGAGTTCATCCTTCCTGGCAGAGCGGCGACAGACCCTCTTTACTCAAGGAAGAAATCCAGGTTCTCAAAAACATATCTCAAAAAGAGATTACGATATCACGTCAGCATTTCATACGATTAACCTTACCCGGTACTTACCGGCAATTAATTGAAGCTGGCATTGAATCAGACTTTTCGATGGGCTATGGAAGTATTAACGGCTTTCGCGCATCTGTAGCCTCGCCCTTTTACTGGTACGATCTTAAAAGGGAGAATCAGACATCCCTTTTACTTTACCCATTTTGTTTTATGGATGCCAATTCTTTTTTCGAGCAAAAAATTTCTTCGAACGAAGCATTGGAGGAATTAAGAATGTATTACTCAATGATCAAATCGATAAATGGTATGATGATCACCATCTGGCATAACTCCTTTCTTGGCACTGATAAAATGTTTTCGGGTTGGAAAGAAACTTATGAGAGTTTCATTTCCGGTCTTTCCATGCCGGAAGAACCTGCAGCGGGAGTACCAGGTATTTTGTAAGCACTATTTACAATGTACACACCCAAAAGGGCAACGGCTCCGCCAATGCCAATCGTAAAAGTAAGCTTTTCACCCAGCAGCAACCACCCAAACAAAACAGTTATAACAGGGGTTATATATGCATAAATCGATGTAAGTTCTGTGGGCAAATTTTGAAGTGCGTACAGGAATGCAATAAATGTGAGAATGGAACTAAAAACGGTGAGGTATCCAATAGCGGCCCACGATTGCCACGGAATGGCAAGAATGGGTATGGAATCATGCGTTGCTTCCGTGATACCTATCAGGGTAAGGCCAGAGATCACCATTTGTAGCCCCAGGCTGAAATATGGATTAAAATGTAAGGCTTGTTTTTTGGTATAGAGTATGCCGAAGGCCCATGTCCAGGTGGAAATTATCGTAAGCAGGATACCAAACCGGAACTCAGGGTTTAATAGATCATGCAGGTGCTCAAAAAAAATAATGCAGACCCCACTAAAGCCTAAAATCAAGCCCACAATAGCCTTTGGCCGGATTCTTTCCGACATTGAAAACAGCCCGATAATCACCAGCCACAATGGAAATATGGCACCCATAATAGAGCCTAATCCTGCGGGAATATATTTTACTCCCCATGTGGATAAGGCGTTGCTCAACATAAAATTTAAAACACTTAATGCAATAATAGGTACCCACTCCCTGCCCCTGGGTAGTTTTATTCCTTTTGCAACAAAAAATATAACGTATAAAGCGCCACCGAGGAACTGTCGTATCCCCGCCATTTGAAGTGCAGGCATATAGCGAACACCTGCTTTCGACGCGATCCATGTTGTACCCCAGAAAAAGCAAACCATCCCAAGTGCAAAAAAAGCTTTTACCCTGGTGCCCTTTTTATGAATGAACAAAGGGTTGTACTCTGCAAGACTTTTCAGGGCATTGCCTGATGTTTGTAAAATTGTTTTATGAAAATCAAATCCTGCCATCCAATCAGTTAATTACATTCTTTTATAGTTGCGGGAAGGCAATGAAGCGGGCGATCCATGCAATCGGTTTACCTAAAAAAGCTAGCGAAATTTAGTGCTGCCGGCAAATTCTTATTCGGGCACGACTCTTAGTGCTTAAAGTGTCTCGTCCCGGTAATAACCATCGGCAAATTATTTTGTTTGCAATAATCTATTGAATCATTATCACGAATGGAGCCGCCAGGTTGAATAAATGCGGTTATTCCCGACTGATAAGCAACTTTCACACAATCATCAAAGGGAAAAAAAGCATCGCTTGCCATTACTGCTCCCTGAAGGTCAGAACGGAAATAATTTGCTTTTTCTATGGCTTGCTTTAATGCGTCGATGCGGCTGGTTTGCCCACAACCTTTACCAATAAGCTGCAGATTTTTCACCACCGCAATTGCATTTGATTTTAAATGTTTACAGATTATGTTGGCAAATATCAAATCTTCTTTTTCGGTTGCATTTGTTTGCCGCCCTCCCATTTCTTTCCATTCAGAATAATTGCCCCGATCTGTTTCCTGTACCAGAACTCCATTCAGAAGTGAACGGTACATTGCATTTCTATTCTTTTCCTGGTCCACTCCGGGCTTTCGTTTTAATAATATCCTGTTCTTTCTTGACTTCAGTACATTCAGGGCATCATCATCAAAGTCAGGAGCGATCAGAACTTCAAAGAATATTTCATTAATAGTATCGGCGGCAGCTTTATCAATTCCGGCATTGCAAATAAGTACACCACCAAAAGCACTTTCCGGGTCGCCTGCTATTGCAGCTTCCCATGCCTCTTTCACAGTCGGTCTCATCGCTACTCCGCACGCATTGGTGTGTTTGATAATGGCAAATACCACTTCGTGCGCGATCGTCACTTCCTTCGGTTGATCTTCCCGGGCCGAAGAGGTGGACGAAATGGAAAGCTCTCGCTTTGTAAATTCTTTTTCAAGGGTGATGTTTTCCTCACCCGGGGCTTGTTCACCAGCTATTCCAACTTTGCCGGCGTACGACACAGGCACACTGGCAATATCAGGTGGTGAGTACTCATTAATCAATTGAAGCGCGGCATCCACATCTACGAGGTTATTATATGAAAGCTCCTTGCCATTTAACTGCTCAAATAATTTACCAGGCTCACCATAAAAAACGGCCGCCTGGTGCGGATTCTCTCCATAACGCAGCGATTTGGGATTTGCAACCGAGTCCAGGAAGTATGAACTTTTAGAAAATTCATCCCTGGGGGTGATGTCCCTGAAATATTTGGCGATGGCTATGTCATAATGAGCAACTGCTTCAAAGGCCTTTGCTGCATACGCCCTGCGTTGTTCTAAAGTAGTTTCGCCTTTTTGATCTTGAAGTAATTTTTCCAGACCCGCGTAATCTTTCCTGTCTGCTACCACTAGTACATCTTTGAAATTTTTAGCGGCTCCACGCAACATAGACGGACCGCCAATATCTATTTTTTCAATTATTAAAGAACCTGCGTCCTTATCAGGGGGAGAAATTGAATTATATTGATGAACTGTTTCTTCAAATGGATATAAACCGACAATGACCAAATCAATTTCAGGAATATTAAATTCCTCCATTTCTTTTAGGTCTGCATCATTATCTCTCCTGGCTAAAATACCTCCAAACACAGAAGGATGCAAGGTTTTCACACGACCTCCGAGGATAGAAGGATAGGAGGTTAGATTTTCGACGGCAGTAACAGGAACGTTTAGACTTTCTATAAAATCACGGGTTCCTCCTGTTGAATAGATAGTTATTCCTAATTCCGACAATATTTTTACAACAGGTTCCAGCCCGTCTTTGTAAAAGACGGAGATAAGTGCAGATTTAATTTTTTTCGGCATATCTGTGAGTTAACAGGAGTGCCACGGTTCAAAAGCCGTGGCACTCCCAGATAGAGAAAACAAAGGTAAGCTACCGGAGATTCATCACAAAGGCACCGGTCTCTTTTACATCATGGTATGGAATGCGCAGAGAGTCGCAATCTTTTTTCCAGGATCTCATTTTCCATGTTGGTACTGATCCATCAAATACAATTTGTTTTATTGAAAAAGTTCCGGTCAATGCTGAAATGTAAAGTCGCGGGTTTTTACTTATCACTAAGAGATCAACGGGAATCTTTTTACCATCAGGTTTATAACTTATTGTGTTGCCGATGAGCATAATTCTTTTTGTTCCCAATTGAAAATATTTAGTGCCATTTTGATATTTTGTTTGATTGGCCATTTTAACACGGTACAAAATTCGGGCAGGTTTTAAATGAAAGTTTTGTAAAAAATCATTTTTAACCAGAGCTGAATCGCCGATAAAAAAATACTTGCTTCCGCTTATGATGTCCATTGCGAAATATCCAGGTACATTGTATACAATAATCTTTTGCCCGCGGCGGGCCAGGTACAGGAAATATGTCCTGAGTGAGACAAATAGAAGGCATGCCAGCAGTGCTATTACCAGGCCGCTGCTCTTTTTTTCCAATAACCAGTAAGCGAGCGATCCTGCAACTATTAGTAGTAAAATAGCTTGCATCACCGATAGTTGTATGTTATCTGTGAGCGCAAATGGTAAGATGCTTATGCATTCAATATAAGTATTCATTAACCAGATGAGAGAGGATAATAATTTCCCTATCAAAGCAGCTGCAACATGAAGGCAGGAAACAGCGCACAATAATATTTCTCCTGAAAGAATGATCCCCGATAATGGTACGGAAACGATATTGGTAAACAAAAAGTAATTTGGAAACTGGTGAAAATAATAAAGAGTTAATGGAACAGTGAGTATTTGTGCAGCGATTGTAACTGCATTCAACTTCCAGATAAAATCAACCACCTTATTTTTTAAGTATACCAGGTTATAAACCGGCTTCATAAACAACACAATGCTTAATACGGCCGCGTACGATAATTGAAAACCAACATCCCATAACCAGTAAGGGTTATAGCATAGTAATAAGAATGCCGAGACTGCCAGATTATTAAAAATGGATGTTTTTCTGGTGAGGCTTTCACCAACTACCATACAGGTAAACATTACAGCCGAACGGAGCACGGAAGCCTGGGCTCCCGCAAGTAAACTAAACAACCATAAGGAGGACAGGACGATAATTAAAGAAATCCATTTTAAATTTTTTCTTTTTCGCAGCGGGCCCATTAACCATGTAAGCAGGAAATAAATTAGTCCAATGTGCAAGCCTGATATTGCGATAACATGCACCACCCCGGTATTGGCATACGATTGCACCAGGTTTTTATCAAGATCGTCCTTGTAGCCTATTAATAATGCTTCTGCAAGCCCTGTTTCCTTATCTCCTTTAATAAAGGAACGAAGTATGTTTAATACCCTTTGTCTCATTGAAAAAATAAATTTTCTCAGCCGGCTTTCATTCTTCCCCGGTAATAAAACAAATTCACTTCGTTTCAAATAGACCTGGTGAGTAATTTTCTGGAAAAGGCAGTAGCGTTTATAATCAAACCCTCCGGGGTTGCCGGCATTTCTTATCGTTTGAAGGGGTTTGTTAAAAGAAACCTGCGATCCGTAGGTAAGCATTCGAACCGCCGAATCTTTTTGGAAATAAAGAATAATATTTCCTGTTATCCTTTTTGGCCGTTCGTGCATAAAGAAAATCTCTGTTCGTGCGGTTACTTTGTATGAGTTTGCTTTTTCAACAAGAGGCTCAGTAAGAGTTACTACAACTCCACTGTTTTTGTTAAAATGTCCCAGCCATTTTGAGTTATGGCGTACGTCATTTTTCCATGTCAGGATCGCAGCCAGGGAAATAAACAGGAGATTTACAATAAACCCGCTCAGCCATGATAAGCGGAACCGGTTGAATAAAGGAATGAAAAATAATGTAAATAAAACGACAAAAGTAAAAGCTGAAAGATACCACCATATGCGGGGGTCAATATGCAAATACCATTCAACGATTATGCCTGCTGCTAATGGCAAAAGCAACCGTATAAACGGTGCACTTTTCCAGATGTGTATACCCGGTGGTGGCATACAAAAATATACCGCTCATTCGGGAATCGGCCATGGTTATTAAACGGGAATTCCATGGTAATATCCTAAAAAGAATTTGTTTTTATAACATCAGCCATTTTCTTAGCGTACGCTATTTGACCTAAATGATATATATCATGTTGAATGATGCCATACAACAGGAAACGGAAATTGTATTTGCGGTCGTCAACAGTTTTGTCAAGAATAGAGTCACCGGATTTTTCTAATAACTGCAAAAGTTTTTGCTGGGTTGCATCCAGTAGTTCAATTCCCTTTTGCCAAAGAAAATCATCAGCCTGATCAAGATCCCTCCAATCTTTTTTTTCGAAGTATTGGATGTCTTTGCCATGCTCTGGCTGCAACCTGCTGATAACAAACTCCCGCCAGGTAATCATGTGGTAAAGTAGTTCAAGTATGCTGTGTTGTTCACCTGTTTTGTTGAGTGCGGTATTTATGTCTATTTCAGGAAGTATCTTTTTAATACTCCGTCCAAACCAGGGATCGCCCTCATAGGCATCCTTCAGTTGGTTTATAATGTTTTGCATTTCGTGGTTCATAAAAACCTGTTAGTTGAAAATCGTTTTTGTACCCTGTAAGGCTTTTGCATTTAAAATAAACCATTAAGCGTCTATTGCTGGTTATTTATTTGTCCTTCCAAGGCATCAGTAATTTTTCGAAAGTTAGAGGGAATTATTTGAGTCAGAACTCCCTCGGCTGCCTTGGTAATTGTATGGTCAACGAATCCCAAACCTGATGATACAATTTTGCCGTTCCATTGAAGGCTTCCGAAAAAAGTAAGCCTGCAGCCCTTGCCGCCCATGGCTGGTTCAAAGGTTGTAGTGCCGTGGCATTGCATCTGCTCATGAAAGTGATGAGATTTTATTTCCCACTCTATTTTTCTTTCAGAGGGCAGCCAAACGGCCGTGTCGTCCCACACAAGCATTTCGGGTTTTATGTACTTCATTACCAGGTCTGGCAGCTTGGGTTTTGCCTTCCATATGCTTACTACTTTTATTGCGCCTTTTTCATCAGTGTATCGCTCGGTTTCTGTGATCGACTCAAGCTCGTCTACCCTCTCCCCGATTTCAGGCATGGCATTCAGCATTGTATTCCATGCAATGTCGACAGGATGTTTTAAAATACTTACTGATTTGAAATCCATAAAGAATTTTTAGACTGGTTGAATTTTTCTATAATCATAAATCTTATCGGATAACTGGATTGATGCTCTTAAGGAGGCAGGAATATGATTGGAAGTAACAAGCCACGAAATTGCCGCTATCAGTGCATTTTCAGATGAATGCGGATGGTAACCAAGCCCGGCCAGTTTGCCCGAGCTATACCAGTAATATTTACCTACCATCCTGGCTTGCTCTCTTGTAGAACTGGGACGCTCATTTGTAAAAACATGCCACAGCTCATGGAATGCCGATATTAAATACGATGAGGTGCGCATAGCCTGCACGTAAGGGCCGGGCAATCCACATAATTCTGAAATTTTTCTGTGTACCTCCTCCCATGGGAGGTTGTCACTGCCCGCTATATACCGTTCACCGGCAATGCCCTTTTCTGCGAGTAATAGCATTGCCGTAGCTACATCATCAACACTTACAAGATTGCATCCGCCAATCCAGGTTGATTTATAAGGATCTTTTAAATAATTCACGATCATCCTGTTGCTTTCTGTCAGGTTATAATCAGGACCACCAATAGTAAGAGTAGGACACACCGCAATTATTTGAACACCGTATTTATTTCCTGATTCAAACGCGGTTTTTTCCTGTTCTACTTTGGCTATTACATACGCCGGGGCATCATCAAAATTGCCGGGGTTATCTTCTGAGAGCACTTCGGATTTTTCAGTTGCGCCGATTGTAACCGATGATGATGTAAATACAATTTTTTCCACATTATTGTTGGCGGCAGCTTGCACAACATTCTGCATACCCTGTTGGGCTTCGTGTACAAACGTATCTTTATTGTATCCCCAATAGGAAAACGAACCTGCCGTGTGAAATACAATGTCACACCCGGCCATGGCTTTATTAAGCGAGTCAATATTCATAATATCGCCGTAGCATAGTTCCAAATCATTCGCCGGTATAGCTCCAAGATTTGCAGCCGAACGAACAAAAGCTTTTATTTGATGGCCATTCCCAAGCAAAGCCCTTACAACATGGCTTCCAATTAAACCGGTAGCTCCTGTAACCAGTGATTTCATTTTTATTGTTTTGGCCAGGTTAGATATTGAATGTCTTTTTTTATAGCGTTTGATATATCCAGCACAAAAGATCTTACCATCTCGTTTGCATCGGTGCTTTTACCGGAAGCAAAATGGCTATATCCCTTTTCATCAATAAATAACAATTGATTATCGGGGGTAGATTTCTTGCCAAGCCACTTTTCTGCCAAGCCAGTAAATAATGCAAGTATATTTTTGATCTGGTCGGCCTGCAGCGGGTGATTATGTATATCATTTTCTCCCCATGATGGATCAGGTAGCCTGCCAGTTCCGGGATTTCGTCCTTCGTATACAGCTTCAAAATTGGCAATTGTTTTTGAAAAGAATTGTATATATGATGAAGAAACCAACGCATCTTTCACCTTCGGCACATAGTCTATGTTAAACACTTTCCAGAATAATGGCAATGCAAATTTTTGGCGGGCAACTATTTTAATTTCGGTTATGCCTTTTTGCAGTGATGAGAAGCTAACCATTCCATCGTCAAATTCTGCAGAGTTGTTAAGGCTCTTAACGGTCCTCCAGAAAATTGATTGATTTGTTTCGGTATATCGTAACACTTCGATTTTACTGGCATCAATCGGCTGACCCCCAAATAATACCATCCAGTTGGGCTGGGGCAGGTAAATATCGCGTTCTGCCTGGTATAACACCTTTCCATTTTCGTGGGTTTTCACAGCAACCCGTGCTCCGCCGATATTATCAAACATATTCTGAACGGATGCTGCAATGTCAACCTTTTTCACAAATAAGTCATAGTCGTATGGAAGTGTCCTTGTAAACTCAAATAATACGGATTCGTCAATATATCTCCATTTTAAACCGTTCTTATCCGGCGCAGTATGTTGTACGATCTGCATTAGTGGACGGATATAATTTTCCACATCTTCAAAATCTGCACTCTCATAATCTTCAATTGAAAATCCAAGCTCAGTTTGCTGGCGGTAAATTTTTTCTTTGTTATAGAGCGTTTGCCAACCTTCAAGGAAGCGTTGCATGCCCGCAAGTAAATAATTCAAGCTTACCAGCGCAGAGTACGCCAATGGGTGATTATCGATATCCTTTACAACAGGGGCAATGAATTTATTGACCTGGGCATCCGCCACATTCTTGAATGGAAAAATATCAGTATCTACGGATTGAAGCCATGCATCGGCAAGTTGCCTTATAACTGGATTTTTATTTCTCGTTCTGGTAGATTCGGATAACACCAAAGGCACGCTTATCCAGCCATTATAAGCATCCAGCTGCCCTTTTATTGAATATTTTTTTGGAAGACCATATTTTTTTAACGCATAGCTATTAATTGCCGACGAATAAGGATCTATTCCCATTTTCAGCGAGGCTGCCCAGTCAGTAAGTAATATATTATTTCCTGCAATGAATGTGTTTGTTAAGAGAGGATTTGAATGGCGGCTGCCCTGCTTGCCGTTATTGCTTTGCCACGCATCAATGATACAAAAGTCAACTTCGTTGCGTTCAAGAAGAGCGCTGGCAATTTCCTCAGGCCTGAAACGAAAATAATAATGATAATGTTTTGCCTTTTGAGGAAGAATATTGATCAGGCTTTTCAGGCCCAGGGAGTAATAAAATTCTTCGTCTGTTTTGTTTTTACAAAAAACAATGCGGAAGTGAGAATGCAACCAATGCGCTGAAAGCTGCGCGTCTTTTAACAGGCTGGCATTATCAAATCCCGCGTTTTCCAGGTTTTCGCTTAAACTCAATACCTGGTAATCGACCCCATCCCTGGTTTTATATTTGTATCCAACTAATTCGGCAAGAGCGTAGATGTCGCGATTCTCCAACCACAAACCTGCTGCATCATCGCCATCTGCTATTATAACATTTGTATATCCTTTTTTTGCAAGGAGGGAAACAAGGTGCTCAACGAGGGCTGGATCTGTGCCCGTGGCTGAAGGCACCTCATAAAACTCAAGATCTGGTTTTATTAATACACAGAAATTTTCCGGCGGTACGTTTATTTTTTTTCTTTTCTCGTCCAGGTAATTCCAAAACCCGGATTGTTCCAATGTAGCGGCAAGCAAACTCTCTGCCTCAGTCTGCGTGTCAGTACAAACAGTCACCACCGCCTCGTTCATGTTATTTAGTGGTTGTATTTTTTTCCTGTGATTTTTTCAGTGACTGAACCCCCCTCATGGCGGCATCTACCACATTGTTACTGAAATCTTTTTGGATATTCATTACTTTCTGGATAAGAGACCTTGATTGCCGGGTAAATTCAGTACTGCTTTCTTTTGAATTGGTGAATTGTTTTATCAAATCTTCCTGCCAGGTTAATCCCTGGTTCCATAACTTACCGTAAAAAGTAAACCAGTCTTCAATACCCTGTTTTATTTTGGGTTCAAGTTGTTCCATTTGCTCAAAGTAAAAGTCAGAAAGGCCTGCACTTCGACTATCTTTTTTTGTTTCCATTACGTAATGATTTAATGAATAATTATTTCGGGCTTAATAAATAGCTGTGATGAAAACCCAGCCTTGGGTCACTCCATTTACCGGCATACGGAACAAACTCCTGGATGTCCGGCATTTTAATTCTTAACCGCTTTGTAAGATCGGGGTAGTCATAAATGGTAATGTGGTTCATCCCCCTGTTTGCCGTAAACAACAACTTCTGATCGTTCGATAACTGGCAGGCATGAATAGAATCCATAAAAGTAAACCTGCTGATGCGTAACGCACCCAGGATATGGCGGTTACTGGTAAAAAAACCTCCGCGTACAAGAACATCGTAAATAGTAGTGCCGATGGTTCTTTTATGGTCAAACATTTCAGATATGGAGGGTTTTTCATCAATGATCCTGTAATCAGAAAAATTTTCAAGATTAATAAAAACTACCGTGTGGCTGCCGCCATTACAAAAGATCAGTTCGGTGTCGCTGATCGCCAGGTCTGAATTAATATGTGATGGAATTTCCCTGCTGCAGCACCAGTGCCTGAGCACTTTTTTTTCTTTTGGATCAATTTCAAATGCGTATTCTTTAAAAAATGCCATTGCCCACTCATGGTAATCAACATGATCCTGTGGTAATACCCTGAATGAAACGGCATAAAAAAGATCCTTTTCTTTATGCGGAATCAAATGCCAGCAGGTAGCCGGAAGTTCAATGCGGGTAGCCTCACCGGTTTGCATATCCCACACGCCCACCATCTTAGCTTCGCCTTTCCTGCCATGTACCGGGTTGTCCATACTGCCATAGCAAAGGTACCTTCCGCTGGCGGTGAATTTCATGCTATGGGGCAGCATCAGTTTATGGGGGCCAAGCTTAATTCCGCCCCTGAGTTTATTGATATTAAACTGGTAAAAGTAATCGCCGATAGCCGCAATAAATTCTTCAGAATTGATCCAGGCCACGTGGGTACTTCCTCGAATACTGGTGTCGTTCAGCTCCAGGCCTAAGGTAGTAACACGGTCCAGCTCGTCCAACGAATATGGGTCATATAAACCAAGGTGCTGCGCGGACGTGCCCATATATCCATACTTGCCATCCGGGCTGATGCTGACGGCATGCCCGCCCGCCATACCATTAAAGTATTTTATTTTATACGCATAGGAATTATCTGCAGGGTCAAATAGAAAATTACATACCCCTGCCATACCCTCCAGGCCATTGATGCCGTTCCCGTCCAAAGCTATCTGGAAGCTGTATGGATAGGTTTTCATAATTCCAATTTATTATTGAAAGGTGAATTTACCTGAATTGTCGCAAACTTAGAAAATGGTTCCGAAATAATGTCGGGATGTGGGGATGTGCGGATATGGAAACGATATTCTGCTGTAACCCCCTACACTTATGTCGTGCAAATTATCGTGGGATTTCAGAATATTATTTGCGGACAATTCCGCTGAAAGTTTACGGGTTTCCTCCACTTTGGGGTGCTGAATTTTTTCAGGAATCTTAAACCGATAAAATGAATGTTTTATGTGATCAACTCGTTTCGTCTCTCTCAGTAGACTGTTCGGAAAGGAAAAGTGAGGGAACACCGCAAATATGCTGAATAGCGAACAAAGCGTACAAGTGAGTGACACAAGGGACGATCATAGTAGCAATACAGCCGGCTGCATAAAAAATCTATTTACTTAGATACATACTTCTATCCTTGTACAACTGCCTGAAGTATGGATCTCTTAGATCTTTAATGAATCGAATGGCTTCGCCAGTGGATTTCATTTCCGGACCCAGTTCCCTGCTTACCCCGGGAAACTTATCAAAACTAAAAACAGGCTCTTTTATGGCAAAGCCCTGGAGCTTTTTCTCATAGGTAAAATCCTTCAGCTTGTTTTCGCCCAACATAATTTTTGTCGCAATATTCAGGTAAGGTATTCCGTAAGCTTTTGCGATAAATGGAGTAGTTCTCGACGCCCTTGGATTTGCTTCGATCACGTATACTTTACTATCCTTGATTGCGAACTGGATATTGATAAGACCCTTGATGTTCAATGCCCTTGCAATTTTTTCAGCATAGAATTCCATAGTAGTGATTACCAGGGGGGTTAGGTTGAAAGCAGGTAAAACGGCGTTGGAATCGCCTGAATGAATGCCGGCGGGTTCAATATGCTCCATCACACCCATAACATGAAAATCTTCACCATCGAAGATGGCGTCGATCTCGGCCTCCTGGCAACGGTCAAGGAAATGATCGATCAGGATCTTATTACCGGGAATGTGCTTTAATAAGCTTACTACACCCTTTTCCAGTTCATCATCGTTGATCACTATGCGCATTCTTTGTCCGCCCAGCACATAACTGGGTCGCACCAGCACGGGATAGCCCACTATTTTGGCAACATCAATTGCCTCATCAACAGTATATGCAGTGCCATATTCGGGATAAGGAATATCCAGTTCTTTTAACCGGTCGCTAAACCGGCCGCGGTCTTCAGCGATATCCATGCTATCGAACGAGGTTCCAATGATCCTAATGCCTTTTTGATGTAAACGTTCCGCTAATTTCAGCGCTGTCTGGCCACCCAATTGCACAATAACCCCATAGGGTTTTTCATGTTCAACTATCTCCCAGAGATGTTCCCAGTAAACAGGCTCGAAGTACAATTTATCAGCTACGTCAAAATCCGTAGAAACCGTTTCGGGATTACAATTCACCATTATGGCCTCATAACCACACTCTTTA
>JGI24806J26614_1000178_pt1 | contig 15578 bp, 11 predicted proteins | sample Kansoi200umMDA_FD_26614 | JGI IMG/M metagenome (IMG submission 26614)
CCCGGCAAGCCGCAGGAATCCATTATGCCCTTCCGTATGAACAGCACCGATCCGGAGATCATGATGCCGGAATTGGGAAGAAGGCTGATCCACAAAGAAGCCGTTGTACTTATCAACCAGTGGATCGCGGAAATGAAGCCGCAGTAATTGTTTTCGATTATCTTCAATTTATGAATTATAAAAGGATGCCCATCGAAGTGGAATCGCCTGAAGAAACAGGCTATTCCAGCATACGCTGTAATCTTGCGGAAAGCTCTGTGCGCGATATTTACATAAAAGATCTTAGTATTAACCTCGCTGATATTTTTTTATGCTATGGTGAGCATCGCGGCAGTTTGCAGTTACGAGAAGCAATTATTGGAGGTGAACCTGGTCTTTCTGCAGAAGATGTGCTTGTTTGCCCGGGAGCTGCAGCAGCCCTGTTTATTGTAGCAACAACCATACTAAAAGAAAATGATCACCTGGTAGTTGTTCGCCCTAATTATGCAACAAATATTGAAACTCCGCGGGCAATAGGCTGCGCCATTTCTTATGTTGATTTAAATTTTGAAAATGGATTTAAGCCGGACAGCGCTTCAATAATTAATGCTGTAAACGAAAATACAAAGCTGATAAGCTTAACCTCTCCGCATAATCCCACCGGGATTGTTGCAGATGATGAGGTGTTAAAAGAAGTTATTCATTTTGCTGAAGACCGCAACATTTTGGTGTTAGTTGATGAGACCTACCGTTATTTAAATTTTCAATCTCATTTAATTCCATATTATGCCAATCTTTCAGAAAATGTAATTTCTGTTTGTTCATTATCGAAAGCATTTGGCGCCCCGGGAATACGCACGGGATGGCTACTGTGCAGGAATAGTGATTTGCTGGTAAATTTTCTTGCTGCAAAGGAACAGATCATTATCACTAATTCTGTAGTGGATGAAGCGATCGCCTTGCATTTACTTCAAAACAGTAAAGCCCTCCTTGAAAAAACGCACGCAGCGATACGTGGAAATTTTTCATTGCTGAAAAAGTGGATGCAGCAGCAGGAATACCTCGAATGGATTGAGCCGCAGGTTGGAGTTGTATGCTTCCCGGCCATCAGGAAGAATTACAATATTAATACGGAAAAATTTTATAAGATCCTTTTCGATTCTTATAAAACTGTGGTAGGCCCCGGGCATTGGTTCGAACAGGACGACCGCTATATGCGTATCGGGTTTGCTTATCCTACATCTAAAGAACTCAAGGAAGGCCTTGAGAATATTACACTCGCCCTGAAAGAATCAGAGCTCCTTATTTAAAAGCATTCGCATTGACCTGCATTTCCTTGAACTGCACATCAGCCGGGAGATCAAAAGTTCCTACAGGTATTTCAGGATTCTCTTCCAGTTTTTTGAAGCGCGTGATCATATCCATGCCATGAATATTGATCTCGGTTTGAAGCGGCGTTTGTTTGTACAGCCAGACTTTCGCTTTCGCCTGATCAATAGAATAAGTAAAAACCTTACAGGTCTTACCATCAATTGTTTCCGTTCCTTCTTCTTTCACATTATATTTCTTGCGCATCTCGTCCGTCATATTTGCAATGTCAAGGTTTTGCGGATCTACATTAGCTTCGCCCAGCTTAAATTTTGTTCCGCTCTTGCCATTAGACGCCCAACTATACATATAACCGTCCTTAGTTATGCTCTTTGTAGAATTGTTTACGGTATGCCCGGCTACATTCAGGGTCATATTCGTCTCCGTCATTTGGTCTTTGCCGTAATTATCATATACAATTTTCATTGTAGTTTTTCCCTTGCCGGGGATATCGCTTTCTGTCTCGATGATGGCAGACTTCATTTTTTCCGTTGCACCTTCCCCATGTAACTCTGCCGGAGATCTTGTTTCTACGGACTCCGAAGTAGCTTTTTCTTTTTCCGTCTTACTGTTACAGGAACCTAAAAGTGCCGGAACTAAAAGATATAAGAATAACTTTTTCATAGCTGATGTTTATGCTAAGTTAAATAAAATACAATCTTCCAGGCCATGTTAACCCATCTTCTTTATTGTTACAACAAATTTCTAAATTCACTTTATGCAATGGACCGAATTATCCGATGAAGTGAAAACAGCATTGGAGAACATGAATGTGAACCAGCTTGGTAAATTAATTATAGATGACAGGACAGTGTGCATTACAAGACTCGATGATGGATTCTACGGCATCCATAATACTTGCCCGCATGCAGGAGCCCAGTTGCATCATGGTCATTGTAACCGCCGGGGAATAATCAGCTGCCCCTTGCATGGTTATAAGTTTGACATGCGGAACGGCAAGAGCGCTGATGGAAATAATTACAAGCTCGCTAACTACCATTTTAAGGTGGAAGACGGGAAAATGTACATTGGTTTTTAAGGAAGCATAGTCCACGGAGAGAAAAAACAGTTGAATGAACGACGACCTAAAATCATACTACAACGAAAGGGCAAAAGAATATGACAAGGTATATTTAAACCCTGATGAACAGGAAGACCTACAAACAGCTACACAAATTTTTCAAAAAATCTTTTCGGATAAATCAGTTATAGAATTTGCTTGTGGCACTGGTTACTGGACAGAGCAGATATCAAAAACTGCTGCTTCAATTTTTGCAACAGATATTAATCAAAGTGTAATTGACATTGCTAAGTCAAGACAATTCATGAACAATGTGACCTTCGAGGTTGCCGATATGTACAACCTGGCAATTGACCAAAAATTTGATACAGCGTTTGGAGGTTTCATTTGGAGCCACATTTTGTTGCAAGAGCTGGATAAATTCCTCGAAAAAATAAGTGGCCTTGTAATTCCCGGAGGAATATTAGTGTTTATTGATAGTAACCCTGTTGAAGGAACACTTCATGATAAAAAGCAAATTACAAAAACGGATGACGAGGGTAATACTTATCAAACAAGAATTCTTGACAATGGCCTCCCTCACATGGTCTTAAAGAATTTCCCGACTAAAGATTTTATTTTACGAAAACTATCACGTATTGCTACAGGCATCGAATATATAAGCTTAAACCATTACTGGGTAGTAAGCTGTAAACTGGAAAAGAAGAATTATGATTCAAATTCCTTTACTGGCAAATAACTTAGCGCAAGCGTTAATTGCATATATTTATAACAATGAAGTATTCTGTTGATGAAATAATTAGGATCGTAAATGGGAATCCTGTAAATCCTGCGATCCCGGGTTTTATCACGCATGTTTATACAGATACACGGCAGATCACAGGAGCAGAAAATACTTTGTTTGCATGTATTGTGGCAAGAAGCAATGGACATCGTTTTATAGCGTCTGCATATGAAAAAGGGATCCGCAATTTTCTTGTTTCAGAGAGGATCGATGCACCTTCATATTCCGGCGCAAATTTTATTAAGGTTGAAAATACACTTGAATCTTTACAGCAGCTTGCATCCTTCCACAGGAGCAGGTTTGAAATCCCGGTTATAGGCATAACAGGTAGTAATGGAAAAACAATAGTGAAAGAATGGCTGTACCAGCTGTTATCTCCTGAAAAGAATATTGTCAAAAGTCCTAAAAGCTATAATTCACAGCTTGGTGTTCCGCTGTCTGTTTTAAATATGGAGGAAAGAAATGAGCTTGCGATTTTTGAAGCTGGTATCTCTACCGTGGAGGAAATGGAAAAGCTGGAAGAGATCATTAATCCTACCATCGGGATATTTACAAACATCGGTTCGGCTCACGATGCAGGATTTGAAAGTATGCGGCAAAAGACACGTGAAAAGTCAAAGCTTTTTAAAAATTGCGAGGCAATTATATATTGCAGCGATTACCTGTTGATACATGAAGCGCTATCGGAATCAAAAAATAAAAAACTGGTCACCTTCGGCGAAGCTAATGCTACTATCACTATCCTTAAAAAGGCTGTAAAAAAAAACCACACTGGTTTTACGATCCATTCGCAACTTTTCAAAATCAGCAACAAGACTTTCACCCTACCGTTTACGGACTCAGCATCTATTGAGAATTGCTTTCATTGTGTTGCTGCAATGCTATATCTCGGTTACGAAGAAGAGATCATTCAACAGCGCATTTTATCTCTCCGCAATCTTCCTATGAGGCTGGAACTGAAGTATGGCATCAACAATTGTACGATCATCGATGATTCTTATAGCGCAGATTTCCATTCATTGCGGATCGCTCTTGATTTCTTTAAGCAGCAGGAGACACATAAAAAGAAAACGCTGATCATTTCGGAGTTTGAAGGTACAGGCCTGACGGCAGATGAATATATCAGCAAATTAAAATCCATGCTTACGGATCATCCTTTCGATAAGCTGATCGGTGTTGGGAGATCATTTATGCATTCTATTGAATCATTAGCGTACAATGTAAAAGAGTGGTATGTTTTTGAAACAACGGACAAGCTGCTCGAACAATTTCATGTTCTTGATTTTGACAACGAGCTTATCCTGCTGAAGGGAGCACGAAATTTCAGCTTTGAAAAGATTACGTCAAGGTTAATCGGGCAAACGCATGCCACCGTTTTAGAGATCAATCTTAATGCGCTCACACATAACCTGAATGTTTACAAAAGCTATTTAAAAAAGGATTTCGGCATTATTGCAATGGTAAAAGCTTTTTCGTACGGGAGCGGAAGCGTGGAAGTTGCCGCACTGCTTGAAAAAGAACGCGTTGAATACCTTGCAGTGGCTTATGCAGATGAAGGTGTACAGCTTCGAAAGAACGGTATACAATCGCATATTATCGTAATGAATCCCGATGTTGTAGATTTTGAAAGAATGATGGAATATTCTCTTGAACCGGAGATCTATTCCTTACAGATTCTTCAACAGCTTACAGAAAAAACCGGCGGTAAGAATATCGATATCCATCTCAAAATTGAAACAGGAATGAACCGCCTGGGATTTACTTCGCAGGACATCAGGAGCCTCATGGTTATTTTAAAACTAAATGAGAATATTAAAGTCCGGACGATCTTCTCACATCTTGCAGCAAGTGAGGATGCCTCGTTTGACAGCTTTACCAATGAGCAAATTGATACGTTCAATAAACTTTCCAAACATATTATTTCTGAACTGGGCTACCCCGTAAAAAGGCATTTACTCAATTCTTCAGGAATTATCCGTTTTCCCCACGCCCATTATGATTTTGTTCGATTGGGAATCGGTTTGTATGGAGTGGATAGCTCTGATTCCATCCAGGATAAACTGCAAACCATCGGAACCTTAAAAACGCGTATCGCGCAGATCAAGAATGTGGCCAAAGGTGAAACAATCGGGTATTCACGAAAAGGAATTGCACATCGCGATATGAAGATAGCGGTTCTTGCTATCGGTTACGCAGATGGTTATGACCGGAGATTTGGGAATGGTGCAGGTGAAGTATTTATTGCAGGCAGGAAAGCGGCTATCATTGGAAATATCTGCATGGATATGTGCATGGCTGATATTACAGAGATCGAAGAGACACATGAAGGTGATGAAGCGGAGATCTACGGCAAGGAAATTTCTATAATTAAACAGGCGGAAAAGATCGGTACGATCGCGTATGAACTCCTTACAAAAATTTCGTCCCGTGTAAAAAGATTATACTACCTGGATTAATCCGGGTTATTTTTTGCCTTCTCCGTGATCTTCGCTATTTGTTCTTCCACCTCGTCAGAGGGAGTATCTTCTGAAGATTTTACTGTTTCCGATGTTGCAGGTTCTACTTCAATAACGGGTTCGAGGTCTGCATTATTTTCAGAAAGGATCTTTTCAGCATCTTTACTATCCTTATTCTCTGCAGGTTTTACTTTTTGGGGTCCAGCTTTTTCTTCTGATAGTTCCTTATTCATTTGTTCGCTTTTTTCTACACTTGATTCGCTTTCTACTTCTGTACCGTTATTTACTTCTTCAACTTCCGGCTTTTCTTCGTGCTGTTTTATTTCTTCATTCACACGTTCCGTATTTACTTCAACTTTCTCTTCTACCTCAACATCTTCTACCTTGTTTTCATCTAACACTCCACCCGTTGCAGCAACTTCCCTTGGCTTTCGCTTTCGCTCGCGTTTCTTTGCAGTTTCCGTTTCCGGATTTTCCGTTTTTGCCGCTTCAGTTTTTACCGCTTTGGTTTCCGCACCTTTCTTTTCTCTTTCTTTAGCCTTTTCCTCTTCTTCCTGTTCGCGCTTTATTCTTTGCTGCTCCCTTTCTTCCTGCTGCTTTTTCTCTTTTTCAATATCGCCGTGAAGTTGTGCGATCGTTTGTTTTATGCCGTCGGCTTTTTGCTCTTTTTCCTTTATCCTGTCAAAAATATAACTGAACCGTGATTGGATATCTTCTACTGAAAGCTTGCCGCGTGTATAATGCTGCATTTTTTCAACCTGCATATTATAATTCTCATGATCGCGCGCGATAGAATCCTTTAATCCATCCAGGATCTTTTGCAATTGGGAAATTCGGCCCTTTGTTTTGCTGATCACTTCTGTCATCCGGTATTTGCGGAGGTCATCATAGATCACATTCACCTGGGAATACAAATTCCGCTTATGGTTCCAGCGGAACGGTATATCTTTCAACTCGGCCTGGATCTTTTTAAGATCATCGAAAATAAATTTCCACTGATCAGAATAGATAAGCTTCGACTGAAGATCTTCCACACGTTTTTGATATTGCTTCAGCAAAACACTGTTTGCCTGGTCTTCATTTTCGTTATTGATCCGTTTAACAGCTTTCAGCGTATCAAACACAGCATTTATCTTTTCTTTTAATACTGTTGTCTGTTCCCAGGAGATCTCATTTTTTTTCTGGTAAGATGAAATTTTTTCCCACTGTGCTTTTGCTTTTTCCCACAGTGACTGATCGTATTCGGAAATGGTTGAAGCTTTTTCTTCCAGCAAGCGCGTTTCATCTGTAAGCAGCTGGTTGATCTTGGACCCCATCAGCTTCTTACTCCACTTATGCTGCGATTGCAGGATAACTTCAGGACGCTCTACTTTTAAATTTTCAGGAAGTATCGTATCGCTGTTTGCATCTACTTCCCAATGAATGGCATTGTCGGGAAATTCATACTCTCCGCCATTCTTCCATTCGACGAATAATGCATCCTGTACTTCTTTCGTAACTATTTCTTTTGGAAATGCGTAAATGTGGATCTTTGCAGTTTCTTCTTCCAGGTAAAGAGCGACAAGCGCCTTTCTGTCAGTGCCAATCTCACCCCATAAAACTAATCGTGTGTTCATTTAACCGTTATTGTACCCTGTGTCGTTCGTGTATCAGTAAAATAAAAACTGCTTGCATCACGCAAACAGTAATGCAAAATTACGAATAATGTTCAAATTATTGAGCCGGAAAAGGTTTATGAAATGCGAAAAAAGTCAATAATTAAAAGGAAAAGCAGCCTGTTTATTTAACGATCGCTGTAACCTTCTCCTTATTATACTGAAGCACGAACGCGACATAAAATCCCTGCATTCTTACCTTATCGAGTATAACTTTTGCTTCGTCAAGATTGTAAAAATCGCCCAGCCTGTACACATACTGGCCATAGGAATGCACACGTTCCACTTCCCCAAATTCTTTTAATTCCGGGAAGGTGATAGAATCTTCCCTGTAGCTTCCAAGCTGAATTTTATAATAAACATCGGGGCGGGCTACAGTTTCTTTCTTTGCCGCAGGCTGTACCGGTTTCTGTTCCACTGCTGGTCCAGTTTTTTGTTGAACAGTAACTTCCGGTTTCTTCTCAATTACAGGTGCAGGCTTCGCTGCAGATGCTTCTTCCTCCGGTTCAGGAACAGTTGTATTTATAACCGTAGTTTTTTCTTCCGCCTGTTTTACTTTCACTTTTTTCGGAGCCTTATCCCCGATTCCAGCGCCTGCTTCTATGATGCCTTCCTTCTTTACTTTCTCTCTCCAGATCGCAATCGCTTCCTGCAGGCTGATGGTATCTTTCTTCACCGCAGGTTTTGAAGGCGATTGTTTCGGTTCAACTTTTGCAGTTGTGGTACTTTCTGTTTTTTCAGTAACTGGCGGTTTTATATCTTCTTTAACAGCAGTTTCTTTTTTTGCGGGAGTAATCTCTGCATATTCCACCTCTTTTGTTTTTTGAGGTGGTGATACTGTAACTGCCGGAGCTGAAGCTTGCGGTTCTTGTTTTTTAATCGTTACAGGCACAGGAGTTTCAATATCGGTTTCAATATCTACAGTGGTTACCTTTGTAAGAATGCTGTCTGATTTTATTTTTGGTTTAACAGCCGGCACCGGTTTTACAGCTTCTGCCTTTGTTTCCGTTGTAATTTTCTGAACCGGTGCTGTAGGATTTACTGCAGGCTTTTCTTCTTTCGATATTACCTTTTCAAATTCCGCACTTTTAGCCGGAGTTGTTACCGGGGAAGTTACAGGAGGGGCAACTACAGGTTTAGCGGCAGGTGTTTTTACAGTAGTGGATTTCGTAGAAGCAACGGGTTTTGAAGTTGTCGTGGATTTTTTAGCAGTTGCTTTCTCTTTCGCAATTGTTTTAACCAATGTGTCTATGCCGCTTTTTAATACAGCCTGCTCTTTTAATTTCTGATCGATGATCGCCTTGATGTTGCCGGGTACGGTTGTTTGCTGGTACACACGGTTCTCTTCAATCTTCAGCTTATTTCCCGTTAGCATATAATCCCTCACCTTTACATCATACTTTTCCATTCCATAGGTCGTCAATTCATCAGAAAGTTTGCTTTCCTGGTTTTCGAAAATTACTTTATAGCTGTTATTCATCAACAGCTTGATATAAAATCTTCCGTTCTCATCCAGGTCAATTTCACGAAGTTTCTTCGTTGTATAATTCACCATCCTCATTTTTGCATAACGCGCAGGCTTTCCCGTCATCGCATCATTCACCACGCCGGTAAACGTTATATAATTGTCCATCGACAAATTATTCGTAGCACCGCTCGTAATACTGAAACGTGGATCTGCTTTTAGCTCGACAGGTGAAACAATAGAATCTCCGCTTGATTTGCCTGTTGAATTGATCGTGTACGAAATGGGACGAAAACCATCTTTGGAAATATTTATGGTGAACGTTTTATTTTTACCGATCTGGAAAACAGCAATGCCGTGTTCATTTGTAACACCTTCATTTACCTTGATCCCATTTTCATTTAACTGCACCAATGCATAATCAATTACCTTGCCAGTCGAATCAACAGCATTGACAATATATCTTAAATTGAATGGTGTAAAACGATAAACATCAAATCCTCCCTTGCCACCGGATCGGTCTGAAGAAACATATCCTGTATTGATATCATTGTCGTAAATCACGCTGATCTCATTTGCCGGTGAATTGATCGGCGCCGGCTGCATTTCCACATCCTGCCAGATATTATCAATGTTTTTTCCGGCATAAATATCAAAACCGCCAAATCCTCCTTCCCTGTCTGATGAAAAATAAAGTACATTATCTTTTTTATCCTGGAGCATGAATGGGTTTAGTTCATCGGCTTTCGAATTCAGCAACGCACCAAGGTTGACAGGCTTACTCCAGCTGCCGTTCACCAATGTGCTCTTCCATATATCATAACCACCATAACCCCCGGGAATATTTGAAGCAAAATAAATTATGTTGCCATCGCTGTTAAAAGCAGGATGCGAATACGAATATCCATCAGCATTGAACGGCAGCATTTTTACATTTAAAAATGATCCGCCTAAATTCTCCGCGATAAAGATCTTATCATGCGAAACAGGTTTTGTTTTGCTTGTTACAGTTGTTTCCCTGGAAGAATACGCAACCATATTGCCGTCGCGTGTGTAGCTAAGCCCGGTAATATACGGTTGTTGATTGGAGCTGCTCAGAACGCCTGCAGGTTCTGCAAAATTCTGGAAATCGCGCACGATCTGGAAAGGCGTAAAAACAGGCTTCACATCTTTCACAGAAGGATCTGTAGTTATATAGATCGGGTTATTTCGCAACACCGTCAATCCCGACTCATCCAGCGGCGTATTATAAGTATAATTTTCAAGCTTGAAATTATCTGCAAGGGCAGAAGCCTTTAGAACGCGTTCGCATTGATTCGCATAATCCATTACTTTTTCTACATCGCCTGTTTGTGCGGCATACATCAGGTAGCCGTCGAGCGCTTTCTGGTATTCACCAACAAGCCTGCATGTATTTGCATAATTAAAGAGATTGACCTTTGAAGTGTTGATCAGTTGTTTTTCACGGTCATACCATTGCATGGCAGTAGGGTATTGCTTCTTCTTTACATATAATTCAGCGATCTTGAACGCGTCCTGCGGATCACGGTTCGGGCCGTAGTAACGCTCTTCGTAATGTTGTATGACCTTGTCAATCTGGCCTGCGGCAATCATCTTCGCGATGTATGCGGCGTCCCATTTTTTTGCGTAGGACAGGGTTGTGGCCAATATGCAAAGAAGAAAAAGTAGTTTTTTCATTGTTTCCGGATTTAATGTGCTTCGAGCCAGTTAGCGCCAAAGCCCGCGGTAACGTCCACAGGCACTTGTAAAGGTAACGCATTTTGCATTTCGCGTGTTACAATTTCATGTATTTCATCCTTTTCAGGTATATATACGTCAAATAGCAATTCGTCATGTACCTGCAGTAACATTTTAGAACGCAGATTACGTTGCTTAAATTGTTTATGGATATTGATCATCGCCACTTTTATCATATCGGCAGCAGTACCCTGGATGGGTGCATTGATAGCATTCCGCTCAGCAAAACCGCGTATCGTCCAGTTACCCCCGTTAATATCCCTTAAATACCTTCTTCGGCCGAGCAATGTTTCTACGAAGCCATGCTCACGTGCAAACTTGATCGTATCATCCATATAGGATTTTATACCGCTGTATTTTTTAAAATAATTTTCAATCAGCAGGCTAGCTTCCGTGCGTGGAATTCCTAAACGTTGCGCAAGGCCGAAAGCGGAAATGCCATACACAATTCCGAAGTTTACCATCTTCGCACGGCGCCGCATTTCAGAAGTAACTTCCTCAAGAGGCACGTTGAAAACATTTGCGGCTGTTGCTGAGTGTATGTCGATATTTTTCTGAAAGGCCTCTATCATATTCGCATCCTTGCTGATGGAAGCAATGATGCGCAATTCGATCTGTGAATAATCTGCAGAAAGTATAGTGTGCTCTTCATCTCTTGGGATAAAGGCTTTCCTGATCTTTTTACCGCGCTCTGTGCGTATCGGGATGTTCTGCAGATTCGGATTGGTAGAGCTTAGCCTTCCCGTTGCAGCTACGGCCTGGTTGAAAGTAGTATGAAGCCTGCCCGTTCTCGCATTGATAAGCGAAGGCAGTGCATCTACGTATGTGCTCTTCAATTTTGTGAACTCGCGGTAATCCAATAGCTTTTCTACAACAGGATGCGCCGTCATTATTTTCTGAAGTGTTTCTTCATCCGTGGAATACTGGCCTGTTCGCGTTTTCTTTCCCGGGTAAGCGATCTTCATTTTCTCAAATAATATATCCCCTAATTGCTTCGGAGAATCGATATTGAATTTATTGCAGCATAGCGTATGTATTTCTTCCTGTAAGGAAAGAATATCTTTGCCGATCTCATCCGAATACTGTTTAAGAAAATCCGTATCGATTCGAACACCTTCAAATTCCATATCCGACAACACATTGATCAGGGGCGTTTCTACTTCGTAAAATAATTTATGGAGATGTGTATCGTCGATATCTTTTTTGAAAACATTATAAAGCTGTAAAGTAACATCGGCATCTTCAGCGGCATAATCTTTAACCTTTTCCACATCTACGTCGCGCATCGTTACCTGCTTCGTTCCTTTCTTCCCGATAAGTTCTGTTATGGAGATCGGGCAGTAGGCCAGGTAATTCTCTGCAAGTACATTCATGTTGTGCTTCGTATCGGCATCCATCAGGTAATGCGCCAGCATCGTATCAAAGAAAATTCCTTTCACTTCAATGCCATACCATCGCAAGGCAAGTTTATCAAATTTTATATTCTGCCCGATCTTTATAATAGATTCATTTTCCAATACCGGCTTGAATTTTGCAAGGCATCTTTTGGCATCTTCCTTTTCAGCGCTTACAGGAACATAATATGCTTCAAATTCTGTAAAGCTAAATGACATGCCTACTACTTCACAATTATTTGCATCAACCGAAGTTGTTTCCGTATCAAAACAAAACCTGTCTTTAGTTAGAAGCTTTGCGATCAGCTCATCCATTTGCTCCTCGCTATCCACTAAATGATACTGGTGCTCGGTATTCGTAATATTTTTACCATAGGTTAATGCAGGAACTTCCAAAACTGCAGTGTCTTCTGATGTTCCGGGCTGATCTCCAAATAAGGAAAACTGCGATGAACCGTTTACTGAAGCCTGTTTCTTAGCAGCAGTTTCATTCATGGAATAGCTTTCACCAAGAATTCTTTTACCCAGTGTCCTGAATTCCAGTTCAGCAAAGATCTCTGCAAGCTTTTCGCGATCAAATTCTTTTAAACGATAAGCTTCTTCATCCCATTCGATAGGAGCATCTACTACAACTGTGGCAAGCTGTTTGGAGATGATCGCCATTTCCTTATGTTCGATCAGTTTTTCACGCAGCTTTCCTTTTACAGTATCTATATTCTCATAAATATTTTCCAGTGATCCGTACTGCTTGATCAGCTCCTTTGCGCCTTTTTCACCAATACCTTTTACGCCGGGAATATTGTCCACTGCATCGCCCCATAAAGCAAGAATATCGATGATCTGTTTCGGGTGTTCGATCTCCCATTTCAGTTTCATTTCATTTACTCCCAGCACTTCCGCGGGATTCTTCATGAACGGTGGCTTGTGAATAAAGATCTTATCGGAAACCACCTGGCCCAGATCTTTATCCGGGGAAACGATGTAACATTCCACATCTTCTTTTGCCGCCTTTTCCGCAAGCGTCCCGATCAGGTCATCCGCTTCATAGCCTTTTATTTCTACAACAGGCATATTCATCGCGCGAACGATCTGCTTGATATATGGAATTGACAAAACAATATCGGAAGGTGTTTCCTGCCGGTTCGCCTTATAGAAATCATGTTCCGCCTGCCTGTCGGTTTGCCCGTCTGCATCAAACACGATCGCAAAATGTGTAGGATTATTTTTAGTTTTTATTTCCCAGAGCGTGTTGATGAACCCTGTAATAGCGGAAACATTAAATCCTTTTGAATTGATCAGCGGGTTTTTCTGCAAGGCAAAGTAAGCCCGGAAAATCAGGGCATATGAATCGAAAAGATATAGTTTTTTCATACAGTTAAATGGCTTGCAGTGCTTCCCAGTATTCTGCAGCACGGCGTGTATGCGGAATGCAGATGCTTCCTCCTACGAGATTCGCGATCGCAAAAATTTCATACACTTCTTCCGTACTCAGGTTCTGTTCACGGCATTTTCCGAGATGATATTTTATACAATCATCACATCGCAATACCATGGATGCCACAAGGCCCAGCATTTCTTTTGTGCGTGCATCCAAAGCGCCATCAGCGTAAGCATGCATGTCGAGATTAAAAAAGCGGTTAAGGGTTAGGTTCTTTTGTCCGAGGATCACATCATTCATTTTCGCGCGATACTCGTTGAATTCATTGACCAGGTCTGCCATAAAATTAATAGACTATTACCTGTCTAAATTACGACAAATAATAGTCTAAAAATTTATTTTGAAAAAGTAAGATGGTTATTTTTTCTTTTTCGCTGACTTCCTTGCCTGAGTCCATTCTTCAAACAGGTCTATACCGCGGTGCATCGCTTCCAGCCTGTCATAATTCAATGAATAATAGATCTTCTTTCCATCTCTTCTTGTTCTCACAACATCTACTCCACGCAGGATCTTTAAATGCTGTGATGTTATAGATTGCTCGATCTTAAGAGTATTGTAAATAACATTTACATTCACTTCTTTTTTGTCGTGGATAAGCTTGATGATTTTCAGGCGGAGATGATGGGCTACCGCACGTAAAAGCTCGGCGGCTTTTTCAATTTTTTCGGTGTTAAATTCAAAGTTTTCCATAAAGGTATTACAATTTAGTTCGGTGCAAATATATTCAAATAATCATTACGTAAGAGGGCATAAAATTGCCTTATGTCAAAAAGGAAAGACATAAATATGGGTAGGAAACCCCGATGAGAATAAGGTTTTTAGCAGGATGAGTTTGTTATGTGAAATTATTTCACCAATTCCTGTAGGAGCCTGGATATCTCATCCAGCCTGTCGTGGTCTACTGAATAGTAAATAAATTTCCCGTCGCGTGTTGTCGTTACAACACCGGCTCTGCGTAATAATGCCAGATGTTGTGAAGCCACAGATTGTTCTAACCTGAGCTTGACATAGATTTCTGTCACCGTCATCTTCCCTTCCTGGTTAAGCAAGCGAATCATTTCCTGACGTAATTTGTGGTTGACCGCACGTAAAACCAACACTGATTTACGCAACACGTTATAGTCGATTTTTAACTCGGGCTGCATGATGCTTTTACTGTTTACTGACATGATTGTTCTTTTTTTAAGTGTTAAGATTTTTGGTTCAACCTTTCATTCTGACATTATAAATTCTTTTAATAGAATGCTTTAACTCGAAAAAGGTTGCAATTTTAGACGCAATTTTTTCTATTCTAATGTTAAATATTCAATCGCTAAGCCTGGTAAAACGATTTTGAATAATTTGGCTCGAAATAATAAAGATCTTCAAATTGTTTACGGTTATTACGTATAAACGCAAGGTTACATAAGTCCATTGCGTGAGGTAAATACTCTTCAAATATTATACCGTTTTTTATAAAAGGAGCTGCTTTTAACGCTCCATTTCCAAAAAACATATATTTTTTGCTTTGTATCAAATTTTTTTCGAATGTTTCATCCAAAACCAGGCTTGGAGTCTTTAATACTTCATTCAAATCGGCCGTAAGGACAGCAGTAAATACCTCCATTCGCCGGGCATCGATCATAGGCATATAAAGGTCAAAACCAACCTGGTTATATCTCTTTAGGACGCCTTCCACCATAGCTTCGAAAGTTGGAACAGCTATAAGGGGGATTTCGAGGCCGAAACACAACCCTTTTGCAGCTGAAACGGCAATTCTTAATCCTGTATAAGACCCAGGACCTGAACTGATCGCGATAGCATTAAGGTCTTGAAATTGGATTCCGGCTTCTTCCAGCACCTCACGTGTGAGAAGGTGAATAGTATCTGCGGCTTTATTGCCCTCATTTATGTGACGCGACGCAATGCATTCACCATTTAATGAAATTGCAACGGATGTAACTGCATGTGAAGTTTCAATACAAAAAATATAAACCCTTCCTGCCACTTATCACTTTTGGACAGTAAGAAGGTTCTTGTACTTGGCAGCGTCGACCAGTATCTCCACAGCTTTCATGATATCGATATCATCTTTAAGGCTGTTGGCAATTCGGCCTTTTTCGTACGTATAGCGGCTTGCAATTTCCTGCTCAAGTAAACGCTTGATCTCTTCCTTATATTTCTGAAGATCTTTGGATTTGTCGTGCTTGATCTGGAGATCGAGATCCATGATCACCTTCTCCACTTCCGGAGAGAAATTATCTTCCTTGATCGTTTTCTT